>Ga0209941_1000048_pt1 | contig 275167 bp, 248 predicted proteins | sample ThiBiot_300_plan_FD_183945 | JGI IMG/M metagenome (GOLD analysis project Ga0209941, IMG submission 183945) | Wastewater bioreactor microbial communities from Cape Town, South Africa - Thiocy_solids_1 (SPAdes) | ecosystem: Engineered > Bioremediation > Thiocyanate > Unclassified | place: South... | reverse complement strand
AGCGGCGGGTTGGTGAGGCGGATGCCGTTGGTCTTCGCCACCGGGGTGTGCACCGGGAACTGCTCGGTCGTCAGGTTCCGGCTCGCCTCGTAGACCAGCATCAGGGTGAGCTCGTGCACCGCGGCGCGGAAGGTGGCGTTGTCGCTGCGCGCGTCGCGCATGATCGACAGCCGGGAGGCGGCCAGCGGGTGATCGACGATGGTGACGAGGAGGCCCGCGGGGATCTCGTGCGGTTTGAGTTGTGGCATGGGAAACATCCTGCCAGTCCCGCGAAACCCTCCGCACCCAGGCGGGTATGACGGAGCGGCGGGGCGCTCTCCGGCGCGTGGCGTTTGCACCGGCCGCCTGCGGATGGTTGCATTCGCACCGTGGCTATCGGCGTGGTGATCCTGGGTGCGGGCGGGTTCGGACGGCACGTGCATGCGACGCTGCTGCGGGCGATCACGGCGGGCTCGGCGCTGATCGAGGGCGAGACCGCCGAATTCGCAGGGTTTCTCGACGACGGGAACCCGGATGCCGCGATTCTGGGCAGGCTCGGCGCGGCGCACCGCGGCCCGGTCTCCGTAATTCGTGAACTGCCGGGCTCGACCCGCTACCTGCTGGCGATCGGTCACTCCGCCACCCGCCGGCGGATCGACACCGCGGTGACGAGCTGGGGCTACGCGCCGATGACGCTGATCGACCCGGCCGCGACCATCGGCACGGACATCCGGCTGGGCCCCGGCGCCATCGTCTGCTCCGGGGCCAGGCTGGAGACGAACATCGAGACGGGTCGGCACGTCCACCTCTCGGAGAACTGCACGGTGGGTCACGACACGGTGCTCGCCGACTATGTCACGGCGTTCCCGCAGGCGGCGATCGCCGGGAACGTGTCGGTGGGCGCCAGGACGACCGTGGGCACCCAGGCCGCGATCATCCAGGGGCTCACCGTCGGCTCGGACGTGATGATCGGCGCGGGCGCCGTGGTGATCCGCGACGTGCCCGACGGCGTGACGGCGGTCGGCGTGCCGGCACGCTACCTGCCGGGCGCGCCGGACGTCGAGACGCACTGAGCATCACTCACCGAACGCCACAGCCCCGGGGATCTCAGCCGGCGGTAACGCCGATCCGCCGGTAGGCGTCCACCAGGTTGTCGAGCTGCTTCTCCCACACGAACCGATCCAGCACCGCCTGCCGGGCGACCTGACGCATGTGCGCACGGCGCTGCGGGTCGGCCAGCAGGCCCCGCATGGCGTCGGCGATCTGCTCCGGCTTCGACGGGTCGACGAACAGCACGCAGGCGATGCCGTCCATGAGCTGCCGCCACCGGGGGAAGTCGGACATGATGACGGGCAGCCCCATGGCCATGTATTCGAAGACCTTGATGGGTGAGCTGATCAGGTGATTCGGTGTGGGCAGCAGCGTCGCCAGGCCCGCCACCGCGCCGCGCAGGTGTCCCGCGACCTCGTCGTGCGGCACCAGACCGGCATAGTCCACGTTCTGCCACCCCGGCTCGGTGGCGACCTCGTCCATCAGACCGGCCGGCGTGGCGCGCCCCGCCAGGTGCAGGCGCACGGGCGTGTCCTGCGCCACGATCGCTGTGGCGGCGATCATCTCGCGCAGACCCCGGTTCGCGGTGATCCCGCCCACGTACACGAAGGCGGGCGTGGCGCCGGCGACCGCCGGGTCGGCGCCGGTGTCGTCCAGGTACGGGAACCGGGCCCGCTCCGGGTAATTCGCCACGATCGACACCTTGGTCTCGGGGAACACCGAGCCGCAGGCCGTGTTCACCGTGACGATGCGGTGCGCGACGCGGCCCACCGCCCATTCCAGGCCGCGGGCGAACCACACCGCGCCGCGGCGGAGCGGCCCCGGCAGGTAGTGCTTCGCGGCGACCTGCCGGGAGAGCCATTCGTGCGAGTCGTAGACGACCTTCCTGCCGGCCAGTCGCAGGACCGGAAGCAGCGGAATCAGCTCCGGGTCGTGGACATGTACCAGCCGCGCCCCGGAGGTCAGCGCGATGACGAGCGCACGCGCCACGCCCCACGTCATGCGCACCAGGCGGCTGCGGTAGGTGGGCAGCCCGATCACCCGCACCCCGTCGATGGTGGCGCTGGCGTCCCGCCGCGCCACCAGGGTCACGTCGAATCCGCGGCCGGCCAGGCCCCGCGCCTCACGCCAGAACACCCGGGAATCGTCGGCGGAGTGGGCGGTGGACAGATGGATGACGCGTTCCCCGCCCGGTCGATCCGACCCGCCGATCATGTCCCGCCTTCCCGTCATGAATCCGTGCCCGCTGCGGCCGGACCCGGCAACGATCGATCGTACCGGCCGGCTTCGCGATGGCAGGTCCACCACAGCGCGCCATAGCAGACCACGAAGCCGGCGGACAGGGTCGCGATCGCGCCGGTGGGGCTGGCACCCAACTCCGCGGCCAGCAGTGGGCCGCCGACGGTGACCACGAGACGGGATGCGTCCCAGGCGAGTTGAGCGCCCTGCTTCTCCAGGATCAGCAGCGTCTGCGAGATGGGCGAGACGATGAGTTGCGCGGCGTATCCGAACGCCAGGATCTGCGCGTACACACCCGCCTCACGCCACTGCGCGCCCAGCACGAACGAGAACAGCGGCGGCGAGACGAGGACCAGGGCGACGGCGATCGGCAGCGAGATCGCCGAGAGCGCCTTGACGTTCGACCGGATGATGGGCCGCAGCGGCTTCGTCCCGAGCCGGATCGCCTCGCTGCCGTCGCCCTGGAACACCCGGGAGACGGCCTGCCCGATGAGCGTGGCCGGCGCCGTGAGCACCCGGGCGGTCATCCCGACCAGCCCGAGGGTTGCCTGACCGTAGTAGGCGCCCAGCAGCAGGAACGGTGCCTGCTGGCCGGCCACGTTGAGCAGCGCAGCCCAGGAGGCGACCAGCGGGAACCGCCGGTACCGGCGAGCGGCCCCGATCAGGTCGCGCGGCCTGGGCACGCCCTGCGCCAAAAGGCCGCCGCGGGAGAAGAGACCGCCCAGAGCGACGACTCGGCCCAGGATCCAGCCGATCAGCAGGCCGACGGACTTGAACGGCGCGTAGCCGAATCCGACTTGGAACCCGGCCTGGCCCAGCCCCTGCAGGAAGTTGCGCGCGGCGAGCGCCTGGTACCGCTTCTCGCGCACCATCCAGGTGAGCAACACCTTGTCCAGCACGATGGCGAAGGTGGCCGCCGCGACCCACCACCACACCGAAGCCAGGTCGGGGACGCTGAACATCTCGGCGAGCGGCACGGCCACCAGCGGCCCGAGAAGGCCGAGCGCCAGCGACCCGACGGCGCCGATGCCGATGCCGAGCCAGGCTACGGCGGCGGCTGCGCGTTCGGAGGCGGGCAGCGGGATCGCCGCCTCCAACCGGAACACCACGAACGTGCCGGTGATCGACGTGATCGCCACGAATCCGGTGAGCAGGCCGAATTCCGCGTCCGTGTAGACCCGCGACAGGATCGGCAGCACCGCCAGTGCGATCAGCTGTCCGATGCCGCTGCCGAGCACCATCCACATGACGCCGCCGGCCGAACCGGACAGCGATCGGCGCAGGCGGCCGCCCCGGCCGTGTGCCTCGCCTGCCGCCATGCGCTCACTTCCGAAAGTTGGACCCGCCGATCGCGTACGCTACTGCATGGGCCCCGCCGCGATCATCGATGGTCGCTGCCCTGCGCCGGCCCCCGTCCACGCAGCCGAGGCGATCGAAAAAGACGATGTCGAGAATCTTCCTGTCCAAGGCCGACGTCACCGACGTCGAGGAACAGTACGTACTCTCCGCGATGCGGTCCGGCTGGGTCGCTCCGCTCGGCCCCGAGGTGGACAAGTTCGAGTCGGAGATCGCCGCGCGAGCCGGCGTCGCGCACGGCCTCGCGCTGTCGTCCGGGACGGCCGCCCTGCACCTGGCGCTGCTGGCCATCGGCGCGCGCGCCGGCCGCACCGTCGTCGTGCCGTCCATGACGTTCGCCGCCTCGGCCAACGCGGCCGTCTACACCGGCGCGGACGTGGTGTTCGTGGACTCCGACCGCACCGACGGCAATGTGGACCCGGAGCTGCTGATCCACGCGGTGGACACCGTGCGTGCCGAGGGCGCCGACATCGCCGCCGTCATGTCCGTGGACCTCTTCGGCCGCGCCGCGGACTACGGCCGCTTCGCAGCGGCGCTCGCCGAGCGCGAAGTGACGCTGGTAGAGGACGCCGCCGAGGCGCTGGGCGCCCGCTACGACGGCCGCCCGGCCGGTTCGTTCGGCGTCGCCGCGGGGCTCTCGTTCAACGGCAACAAGATCATGACGACCTCCGGCGGCGGCATGCTGGTGTCCGACGATGCCGATCTCATCGACCGCTGCCGCTACCTGTCCACCCAGGCCCGGCAGCCGGTGCCGTACTACCAGCACACCGACATCGGCTACAACTACCGGCTGTCCAACATCCTGGCCGCACTGGGCCGCGCCCAATTCTCCCGGCTGGACGACATGATCGCGCGCCGCCGCAGCCATCGCGAGCGGTACCGTTCGGCGTTGGCGTCGATCCGCGGCGTCGGCTTCCTGAGCGCGGCCACCCAGCCGGGCGACTCGACCGAGAACTGCTGGCTCACCTGCATCACCCTCGACCCGACGGTCACGGGCACCGACCCGGCCGGCGTCATACAGGCCCTGGACGCCGCCGACATCGAGGCGCGGTACTTGTGGAAGCCGATGCATCTGCAGCCGGTCTTCGCCGGTCACCGCAGCTTCGTCACCGGCGCGTCGCAGCAGCTGTTCGAGACGGGTGTGACGCTGCCCAGTGGCTCGGCCCTGTCGGATGCGGATATCGACCGCGTCATCGACGTTCTCACCGGCATCCTGACGGCAGGGCGCTGAGTGGCGCCATCGCCGAGCAGGCGGCGCCGCGGAAACAGCGTCGACAAGCGCGTCTTCGACCTCGTCGTGGGGACAGCGGCGCTGATCCTGTCGTTGCCGATCCAGGCCGTGGTGGCGCTGGCCGTCGCCGTGAAGCTGGGCCGCCCGGTGCTGTTCAAGCAGATGCGCCCCGGCCTGTCCGGCAAGCCGTTCGAAATGCGCAAGTTCCGCTCCATGCGGCCGGTCGACCCGTCGCGCGGCTGGGTGGACGACGCGTCGCGGATGACGCCGTTCGGTGCGCGGCTGCGCTCCACCAGCCTGGACGAGCTGCCGGCCCTGTGGAACGTGGTGCGCGGCGACATGTCGTTGGTCGGCCCCCGGCCACTGCTGATGAAGTACCTGCCGCTCTACAGCCCGTTCCAAGCACGTCGGCACGAAGTGAAGCCGGGGCTGACCGGGCTCGCGCAGGTGTCCGGGCGCAACGCCGTCACCTGGGACCGGCGCTTCGAGCTGGACGTGCAGTACGTGGACACCTGGACGATCCGCGGTGATCTGAAGATCCTGAAGGACACCGTTGCGGCCGTGCTGCACCGGGACGGGATCACCGCCGCGGGCGAAGTGTCGATGCCGGAATTCACCGGAGGCGCTGCCGGCGATGCGTCCGGCGATGCCGGCGCGTCGACGGACGACCGCCCTCGGCCCGGGGCCCGCTGGTAGTCTTGCTGTCCGTGGCCGACACCATGGCACCACCTCACGCCGTCGCGGCCGAGCGGTTGCGCGGGCTGCTCCCCGGCCGCGACGCAGGCCGGCGGATCAGCGTGCTGGCCGGCGTCGCCGTGCTGCTCGCCGTCATCCACGTCTCCTACCAGTACCTGATCGCACCGAACTACGGGTACATGCGGCTGACATACCAGTCGCCGGATGTCGCCGTCTACACCGCGATGCTGGTACTGCTGCTGCTCATCGCGGCGATCCTGCCGGTGCGGTTGTCGCGGCCGGCGGACTTCCTGCTGTGGGTGGTGTACCTGCTGGTGGTCGTGCCGTCCCTGACGATTTCTCTGCTGGCCGGCACGCTCACGCCGTGGTACCAGCTGATGCTCGGCTGCGTCGTGACGGTGACGTTCGCCGTCGTCGTGGTGGCCGGCAGGCTCCCGACCGGATGGCTGACGGCGCACGTGAAGCCGCTGCCCCCACGCGTGTTCTGGTTGGTGATCATCGTGCTGAGCGCCGTGCTCTACGGCATGCTGGCCGTCGGCGGGCATCTCAAACTGGCGCTGCCGGGGCTGTCCGACGTCTACTCGGTACGGGGCGACTTCAACGAGGCCGCCGGGGGCAATGTGGTGCTCGCTTACCTGATGCCGGCGCAGGCCACCGTATTCAACCCGCTGATCATGGCCGTCGGCATCATGCGGCGGAAGTGGTGGTTGACCGCCGTGGGCATCGTGGCCGAACTGATGCTGTACGCGGCAGGCGGTCACAAGACGGTGCTGTTCTCGGTGCCGGCGATCATCGTCGTCGCCGTGCTGTACTGGCGCGGGCACCGGCCGTCCGGCGCGCTGTTCGCCTGGGGCGTGGGCGCCGTGGTCGGGTTGTCGGCCCTGATCGACTACCTGGTGAACACGCCGTGGCTCACGTCGCTGTTCACCCGCCGCCTCATCGACGTGCCGGGGCAGCTGACCGGCGCGTGGGTCCAGGTGTTCGCCGACCAGCCCAAAGCGCACTTCGCCTACAGCTTCTTGGCGCCGTTCCTGCCGTACCACTACGACGTGGCGCCGCCGTTCGTGGTGGCCACCGAATTCTTCGGCAACCCGACGATGAACGCGAACGCGAACCTGTTCGCCAGCGGCTATGCGAACTTCGGGTGGTTCGGCATCGGCATGGAGGCGGCGATGCTGGCGTTCGTCATCGTGCTGGCCAACGCGGCGGCGCACCGCACGCCGCTCACCGCCGCAGCGATGCTGCTGGCCGCGCCGAGCGTGTCGCTGGTGAACGGATCGGTGTTCACGTCGCTGCTGTCCCACGGCGTGGCCGCGGCGCTGCTCGTGCTGCTGTTCGCCCCGCCGTCACTGTGGGAACGTTCGGCGCACCCGGCCGCGCTGCGCGGCCGTCGCGGGCTGCCCGCCCGGCTGGCGCGTCACCTCTGAGAATCCAGATCCTGCGGGTGCCCGCGACTTAGTTGGTGGCAGCCTTCTCGGCGATGTTCGCGTGCAGCGCCGGGGTCCGGTCAGCCATCCGGCGGCAGAAATCAGCGAGCTCGTCGATCAGTTCCACCCGATTGGCCCGGTTCCATTCGCCGAGCGGAAGCTCGCCCACCGTGACCGGCGGCGCCGAGACGTGCGAGATCATCGGGTGTGCGGCGCGCACCCCCACCTCGCCGTCGCCGAACAGCTCCTCGGACAGCTTCTCGCCGGTGCGCAGCCCGGTGAACTGGATCTCGACGTCCTTGCCGGACATACCGATCACCTGACGCGCCACGTCGGCGATCTTGATCGGCTCGCCCATGTCGAGCACCAGTACCTCCCCCGGCCGGCCGATCGCGCCGGCCTGGATGACCAGCTGCACGGCCTCCTGGACCGTCATGAAGAAGCGCTCCACGTCCGGGTCCGTCACCGTGACCGGTCCGCCCGAGGCGACCTGCGCGGCGAACGCGGTGAGTACCGACCCGCGGCTGCCCAGCACGTTGCCGAAACGCACCGACTGATAGGTGCCGGTGGCGTGGCTCGCCACGGCGGCCGTCAGGCCTTCGGCGACCCGCTTCGTGTAGCCCAGCACGCTGGTCGGGTTCGCGGCCTTGTCGGTCGACACGTTCACGAACCGCTCCACGCCGACCCGTACCGACGCCGCCAGCACGTGCTGCGTGCCGAGGATGTTCGTCTTCACGGCCTCGGCCGGGTACTGCTCCAGCATCGGCAGATGTTTCAGGGCGGCAGCGTGGAACACGACCTGCGGGCGCCGCTCGTCGAACACCTTGTCGAGCGCCTCGGCATCGCGGATGTCGACCAGCACCACTCCGGGATCGTCCAGCATGGCTCGGCCGGTGATCGACAGTTCCACGGCATGCAGGGCGGATTCGTCGCGATCGAGCATGATCAGCTCGGCCGGGTCGTACTTGTGGATCTGCCGACACAGTTCCGAGCCGATCGATCCGCCGGCCCCGGTGACCAGTACCCGCTTGCCGCGCAGATAGCCGGCGATCGATTCCAGGTCGGTGTCCACCTGGTGACGGCCCAGGATGTCGGGCAGGTTGATGTCGCGGACGTCGTGGATGCCGGCCTCATCGCCCAGGAACTCGCCGATGCCGGGTAGCACCTTGAGCAGCAGGTGCGCTTCCATGGCCGCCTTCGACAGCCGGCGCATCATGTCCGTGTCGGCGCTGGGGATGGCCACCACGACGGTGCGCGCACCGATCTCGCGGGCCACCCTCACCATTTCGTCGGTGGTGCCCAAGACGGGCACCCGGTCGATGCGCAGGTGGCGCCGTCCCGGCTCGTCGTCGAGCAGCCCGATCGGCACCCACTTGGAGGTGGGGTCGGTGTTCATGGAGCGGATCAGGCTGCGCGCGGCCACACCGGCGCCCACCACGAGCACCGGCTCCTTCTCCCGCTCGGCCCACTGGGCGGTGAGCCGCTCGCGGCGCCACCGCACCATGGCGCGCCCCCACGCCATGACGATGAGCGCGGCAAGCCCGGCCGTGATCGGGATCGAGCGCGGAATGTAGGAAGGCGCCGTGACGTAGTTCGCGACGAACACCAGCGCGGACACGACGCCCACCGCGACGCCCAGTCGCAGCATCTCGTCGAGACTGGCCAGCGGGGAGCGGCCCTGGTGCAGGCGCAGGGGCCAGGCCACCAGCCCGTGCGCGACGATCACCACGGCCGCGACGACTGCGACATGGCCCCATGGCACACGATCAGCGTCGAGATTCAGCCGGACGAATGCCGTCAGGAAATAGGCGACGGCCCACACCACGCTGTCGAAAACCAGAAGTTTGATGAGGCGTTCCGGGCCGTGCTGCGCTCTGATCGAGTGCTGCGACGGCTCCCCGGACCCCCCGTCTGCTGCACTCGTCACACACTGCTCCAGATCATTGATGCTTCATCGATGGTGTTGCGATGCCCGCAAGATCGCGCGCCGGTCGCGGCTCGCGTGCGCATCCGTACCACCAGGTAGCATAACCGATCGGGCATGCGCTCTCGCGGACGCCCGAACTCTCGACGCGACGTCCGGGCCGGGCCCCGGCCCTCCGGCGGACTCGTGACGCGCTGATCAGAACCGGAGTACGCAGTGACGATTCGTGACGTTGTGATGGCCGTGCGCCAACGCTGGTGGGCCCTCTTGTTGTGCATCGTGCTGGGTGGCGGAGCCGGTCTCGGACTCGCCGTACTCCCCGCCGCGACCTACTCCTCGATGGCTCGAGTCGTCGTCGCCGTCCCGGACATCGACCAGAGTTCGCTGCAGCCGCCGGGCGGTCTCAGCGCGACCCAGCGGGCCACCAACTACGCCAATCTGGCACTGAGCAGCTCGGTGCTCAGCGGCGTCATCGATGAACTCAAGCTGCACAGTTCGGTGGCGCAACTGACCCGTGAGGTGCAGGTCGATGTGCCGATCGGCACCACCGTGGTGCAGATCACGGCCAGCGCCGGCACCGCCAAGGGCGCCCAGCAGATCGCACAGTCGGTTGCGGAGCACCTGTCGCAGACGGCCGGCACCCTCGAATCGGCACTGGGCGTGTCCGACCCGAAGGTGGTGATCTCCGTCGCCGATCCGGCTCCGCTGCCTGCTGTGGCGGATTCGAGCGGCGCGTTGCAGAAGACCGCCCTGGGCATCATCGCGGGCCTGATCGTCGGCGCCGGCGTGCTGTGGCTGCTCGAGTACCTCGACGGATCCGTCCGCAAGCCCGAGGACCTGGCCGAGGTGACCGGCGCCGCCGTGCTCGGGGCTGTCGCGCGGACGCGCGGTGCCCGCGTCCCGGCCACCGGCGCCGCGGCGGAGTCGTTCCGCGCGATCCGGACCGCGCTACCCCAGCCGCGCAGCGAGGAGAATGCGATCGTCCTGGTCGTCGCCGGGATCGGACGCACCGATGCCGGCGCGCCGGTGGCCGCGAACCTGGCCGCTGCGCAGGCGCGTGCCGGCCGGCGCACCCTGTTGGTGGACGCCGACCTGATCGCGGCGTCGTTGGGTGCGATGCTGCGCCTGCCACGCGGGCGGGGCCTGGCCGACGCCCTGGCCGCCCCCGGTCATTCGGCGCCGGAGATCAGCCGCTGGGAGGCGGCCTCCGTGGATGTGCTCACCGCGGGCAGCGAGAGCGTCGACTCCGCCGACCTGGTGCAGCCGGGCCGCGTCACCGAAGCACTGACCGATCTGGGCAGCCGGTATGACGTGATCGTGGTCAGCGCCCCGCCGGCACTGGAGTCGGTGACCGCGGCGGCGGTCGGCGCAGCCGCGGACGGCGTCATACTCGTCGCCACCTGGGGCTCGACCTCCTTGGCGGCTGCGTCCCACGCCGCGGACCGGGTGGCCATGAACGCGGCATCACTGTCCGGCTGCGTGCTGGTGGAGGTGCCGAGCTACCGGCGCGACGCCGACTTCGTGCCTGCCCCGCACTGACCCGTCACGCGCGCCGAATCGCCTCGTACAACGGGATGACGGCGCGGACGAACGATTCCGCGCTGTGGTGCCGCAGGGCCCAGGCGCGGGCCGCGGCGCACCGGTCGGCAGTGGCCTGCGGGTCCGACAGGACCATCGAGGCCGCGTGCACCGGGTCGATCTCCTCGGTGTTCCAGATCGGAGCCGGGCTCCCGTAGTCCGGGGCGTGCGTGAAGCGGGCGATCAGCGGCCGGCCCAGCGCCATGGCCTCCAGGTCGGTGACGCCCAGCGCGCCGCTGGCGAGCTGACCGATGACGATGTCCGCGCCGGCGATCAGCGCGCGGAACTCGGCAGCCGGCAACAGCGGCTTCAACTCGACGCCGGCCTCCGCGGCGGCCCGCGCCCCGGAGCCCCAGTCGATGCCGATCAGCGTCGCCCGCGGATGGGCGCGGCGAAGTTCCCGTGCCAGAGCCAGCTGCCGTTCCAACCCCTTCACCGGATCCCAGCGACTCGCGAAGACGATCCGCGGCGCGTCGCCGACATCCGACCGGATGCCGATCCTTCCCAAAGCCGCGTCCACGTCGGGACTCAGCGGCGCCGGCAGCCACGTCGCGTCCGGGCGCAGCGCCCGCACTTCGGCGGCCAGGTCGGGTGTGGAATAGACCACGCCGTCCGCACGCCGTATCGCGGCCAGGACAAGCGGACGCAGCACGCGGCTGTGCAGGTTTCCGCGCACATCGGTGCCGTGCAGGTGCAGCAGATAGGGGCGGCGCACGCTCCACGCGTAATAGCCGAACAGGCCGTAGTGCACGTGCAGCACGTCCGCTGCGCGCCCGACGGGGTGGAACCGGGCCACATCGCGGGCGCGGCGCCACAGCTTCACCACCACGGCCGATCCACGCACCGGCGGCAGAGTCCACAACCGCCACGGCAGACCGTCGGCGCGCGCTTGGGCCACCGCAGCGGACGAGACCCCGGCCACGTCGTTGACGTGCAGCACCCGCACCGCCGCCGTCTCGCTCATACCGCTCGGCCGCCTGTCATGCGTGGGCATTCAGGCTGCGTCCCAGCCGGGCGAGCGACCGGATCTCCGGCGACACGACGACGGCGACCACCGCCGCCAGTGCGAGCGCCACGGAGATCGTGATGCCGATCGGCGGGCGGCCGATCCATAGGGCCACGGCCAGGCTCAGCGCTGCCGCTCCGACCATCCGGGCCGCGGAGCCCAGCCGCAGCGCGTGGTGCCGGCGTGCGGCCTCCACCATGGGCACCACCGACTGGATGGCGGAGCCGGCCAGGTATCCCCAGGCCACCGCCTCGATGGTGCTGCCGAACGTGAACCAGACCGACATGCCGATCAGGAATCCGACGAGGGAGGCACCCGCGGGAACGAGGTAGCCGCGGCCGGGGTCGCTGGACAATGCGTTCACGGCGGGCACGCTGGCCACCGACACCCAGGTGGCCCACACCATGACGGCCAGCGTCACGCCGCCATCGGCGAAGCCACGTCCGTAGGCGAGCGTGAGCACGGCGGTGGCGAGCACACCGACCAAGGAGAAGAACGGCAGCAGCGCCGCTGCCAGCACCTCAGTGCCCACCTTGAGCTGCATGCGCACCCGGGCGCTGTCGGCGCGGCCGGCGGCGCGCGCCATTGCCGGGAAGAGCACCACCGAGATCGCACGTGGCAGCAGATAGGCGGGCGTCACCAGGCTGAGAGCCGCGGCGAACAGACCCGCACCGTGGTCGCCGCCGGCCCGCATGGCAAAGATCTGCGAGAGCTGCAGGAACCCGGCGCTGGATGCCGTGCCCAGCGTGGTGACCAGCGCGAAGCCGCCGATGGCGCGCCACCACGGACGGTCGCCGGTCGCGTGCCCGACCGCCGCGGGCCGCGGTTCCGCGGCGCGGCGGCGCGGCAGCATCGCCCGATGCGCGCCGATCGAGAACCCGCCGTACACCAGTACCATCGGCGCCAACACCCACGAGCGCGCACCCACCAGCACCACGGCGACCAACGACACCAGGAACAGGGCGTCCCAGGTAAGTTCGAGCACGGCGTAGCGGCGCACCAGGTCCACGCCGTACAGCACGGCCTTGTAGTAGGTGTAGCAGCCGTAGGCGATGGTGAGCGCGATGGCGAGGATCTGTTCGGTGCCCACGTGAGCCGGCGCCAGCACACCGACACCGACCGCCACGACCACGCACAGCGCGTGGTGCAGCGCCGTGGCGCGGACCAGCAGGAACCGTCCCGCCGGGTCACTCGCGGACAGCCCCCGGGTGGCCATCTGCCGCGCGACGGATTGGCCGAGACCCGGCGAGCACAGTAGCGTGCCGAACACGGCCGCGCTGACGATCACGTTGGCGTGGCCCAGCATCGCGGCGCCGAACACGTGCCCGATGAGCAGGCTGAATACCAGCCGCACCAGCCCCGAAGTAGCGATCGTGACCAACGACAGCGCCGTCTTGTACACGAGCCGGTCAGGGGCCACGCCTGTCGCCTTTCCGCGCCGCAGGACGCCACCGGGTCTTGAGTATTATTCCTAGGGAGGAAGCACAGGGTGCTGGCGGGACCACTCTAACGGGTATCGCACGGCCGGACCCCGGCGCCAGTTCCGGACGTGAATCGACAGGTGAAGGCGGGGCCGCGGTGCGAGTGTGGGTGGACCTGACCAACTCACCGCACGCGTTGTTCTTCGCACCCATCGTGCGCGCCCTCGAGGACCGCGGCGACCAGGTGCTGGTCACGGCCCGCCGTTTCGCACACACCGTGGAGCTGGCCGAGAAGCTGTTCGACCATCCCAGGATCATCGGCTCCGGCGAGCGGAAGAAGCTGGTCGGCAAGGTGACGTCGCTCGGTGGCCGGGTGCGCGCGCTGTTGCCGGTGGTGCGCGACTTCGCACCCGACGTGGCGGTGGGGCACGGCTCGTACGACCAGCCGATCACCTCCCGGTTGCTCCGCATCCCGGACCTGGCGATGGTCGATTACGAGTACCACCCGGGCACGCACCTGCTGTTCCGGCTGGCCAACCGGCTGCTGCTGCCGGAGCCCTTCGCGCGCACACATATCAATTCGCACGGCGGGCGCGGCAAGACCTGGCGCTACCACGGGTTGAAGGAAGAGGTGTACCTGGCGGACTTCCGCCCCGATCCGGGGGTGCTGGCGAGCCTGGGCATCGACGGCTACCAGGGCCGGATCGTCACGTTGCGACCGCCGGCCGTGGGCGCGATGTACCACCGCGACGACAACCCCATCTGGACCGCCGTCGTGGATCATCTACGTGAGCTCGACGACACCATGACATTCGTGCTGCCGCGGCATCCGTCGCAGGTGGCAGTGCTGACCGAGCATGTCGGCTCCGAAACGGTACGGGTGCTCGACCACGCCATCGACGGCCCCGCCCTGGTGTGGCAGTCGGACGCGGTGATCTCCGCCGGCGGCACCATGAACCGCGAGGCGGTCGCGCTGGGCGTGCCGGTGTGGACGATGTTCTCCGGGCGGCTCGGATCGGTGGACGAGGCGCTGATCGCATCGAACCGGATGCACCGTCTGGCCTCCCCCGAGGACGTCGCGCATCTGGAGATCCCGCGCCGGGAGAAGCATGCGCTGCCGGCCTTCGACAACGACGTGCGCGGGCAGGTGATCCGCGCGATCGAGCGGACGGCCGCGCTTCGGCAGAGCGGGTCCCGCCGCCGTGGGTAGCGCACGCCACCGCCCGGACGCGGCAGACCGGGCCGAGCCTACGCGGGCGCCGCAGCGGCCCGCCTGGTTCGCAATCGCGTTCACCGTCCTGATCGCGCTGACGCCGGCCATGCCGCACGTCGCCCTGGGATCCACCGGCCTGGACGTGACGGATCTGCCCGCGCTGGCCGCTGCCGTCATCGGCCTGTGGGCAGCGCTGCGCTACCCGCAGTGGCGCGCGGTACGCCTTACCCGCGCCCCGGAGGTCTGGGCGCTGGCCGCGATCGTGCCGTTCACGCTGATCGCTGCGCTGCGGGCGGACTCGGTGCACTCGCTGGCGGCGGGCCCGGCGCGCTGGGCCTTCAACGCGGTTCTGGTGGCCTGCGCATACCTGTTGTTGCGCACCCGCGCGGACGGCGTGCGCATGCTGCGCGCCCTGGTCGCGGTGGCCACATTCGAGGCGCTGTTCGGCCTGGCGGCCTACGCCCTGAAATGGGTGGGGCCCGGCGGATACATCGGCATCTCGTTCAACGGCGGCAAGATCGGCGGCATGCCGGTGTGGGGCCGCATCACCGGTACCACGGGCATGGCGTCCACGTTCGTGGGGGGGCTGTTCGCGCTGGCACTGCCGGTCGCGGTGGGCCTGGCCATGGCGGCGGTGCGCGGGCGGCGATGGCCGTGGGTCGCCAGCGCCGTGGTCATCTTCTTCGGTCTGGCGTTCACGCTGTCGCGGGTGCCGATCGCGCTGGGAACCGGCGCGGTGGTGGTGCTGCTGCTGGCCTCGACCCGGCCGCGGGTGTGGGTGCCGACCGTCACTGTCGGCCTGGTGCTGTTCCTGGCGACGCCGCTGCGAGCCAGGATGACGAATTTCTCCACCGATCGCGTCCCACTGTGGGAAGTCGGCTGGCGCATGTTCACGGACAACTGGGCGTTCGGCGTCGGTCCGGGCAACTACCTGACGTACATGCCGCAGTACCAGATCCCCGGAGAGCCCGCGGCCCCCGTGACACCGCATAATTCGCTGCTCTACGTGGCCAGCGAATCGGGCGTGTTCGCCGCGCTGGCCCTGGCCGTGGCGATCGGTGTCGCGCTGCGATTCGTGGCGAGCCGGCGGGCATTGGTGCTGGCCCCGACGCTCGGCTTCATCGCTTTCGCGCTCAACGCGATGACGACGAACCTGTTCTCCATCGCGTCGATGGCGATCGCCGCCTGGATGCTGGCCCCGGCGGTGGCCGCGATCCGGCGGGGCGACCGGCCCGCGGATCCCGTCATACTCGCGGGTCGCGGCGATGACGCGAGCGCCCCGACGGGCAACCCTGGCGGCAGGTCCGTCGGAAGCACAGCGGAGGTGACGCCGTGAAGATCGTGTCGGTGGTCGGCGCCCGGCCGCAGTTCGTGAAGCTGGCGCCGATCGCGCATGCCTGCGCGAGGCATCCGGACGTCACACACGTGATCGTGCACACCGGCCAGCACTACGACCGCAACATGTCGGACGTCTTCTTCGAGCTGCTGGACATCCCGCACGCCGACGTGGACCTGGGCATCGGCTCCGGCCCGCACGGCGCTCAGACCGGGGCCATGCTGGCCGCCGTCGAGTCCGTGCTGGAGCGCGAACAGCCGGACTGGACGCTGGTGTACGGTGACACGAATTCGACGCTGGCCGCGACGCTGGCGGCCGTGAAGATCCACCTGCCGGTGGCGCACCTGGAGGCGGGATTGCGCAGCTTCAACCGGCGGATGCCGGAGGAGCACAACCGGGTGCTCACCGACCACGCCGCGGACCTGCTGCTGGCGCCCACCGAGGTCGCCATGAATCACCTGGCCGACGAGGGCCTGGCGGCCCGGTCCGCGCTGGTGGGCGACGTGATGGCCGACGTATGCCTGGGCACCGCGGCGCGGGTCGCCGGCCGGCCGGCGCCGCTGCCGGATGGTGTGGACCCGAGCGTCCCGTACCTGCTGGCGACCGTGCACCGCGCGGACAACACGGACGACCGCGTGCGGCTTTCCGCGATCCTGGACGGGTTGGCGGCGCTGCCGGTGCCGGTCGTGCTGGCGGCCCACCCCCGGCTCGTCGCCCGCGCACGGACGTTCGGGCTCACGGTGCAGAGCGGCGCGATCCGGGTGGCCGAGCCGCTCGCTTATCCGGACATGGTGGCCGCAGTGATGGGCAGCGCAGGCGTCATCACCGACTCCGGCGGCCTGCAGAAGGAGGCGTATCTGCTCGGCGTGCCATGCACCACGATCCGCACCGAGACGGAGTGGGTGGAGACGCTGGCCGGCGGCTGGAATGTGCTGGACCCGAGGCTGGAGGATCTTGCCGCGGTGGCACTGCGCCCCGTGCCGGCCGTGGAGCGTTCGCATCCCTACGGCCGCGGCGATGCCGCCGAGCGCGCGGTCGCCGCGCTCCTGGACAACGGCTGAACGCCCCGCGGACTCTGGGAGCGCGCCGACTGCTGGTCGTTGCAAAAGCGGGTATGAATCCGTTGCAAAAGCGGATATGGCGACGCCCCAGCGCTCCCTGTGCCTCAGCACCGATCCGGCCACGACGGCCGGCCGCTAGCCGGCGGCGCGGCCGATGACGCGGATATCGACCCCCGGGAACGCCGCAGCGTCCAGGATGGCGCGGCCGTCCACGATCACCGCGACACCGGGCAGATCAGCGGCGGCGAGCGACCGGTACTCGGCGTGGTCGGCCTGCACGATCGCCACGTTCACCGGCTCTCCCAGGTGATACGGGGTCCAGCCGAAGCCCGCCAGCTCGTCATCGGTGTACATCGGGTCGTGCACCACTACTTGCGCACCGGCGTCCCGCAGCGCCTCGACCGTGGCGAACACGCCGGAGAACGCGGTCTCCTTCACGCCACCCCGGTAGGCGGCGCCCAGCACCGCCACCCGGGCCCCGGCGAGGTCGCCATAGGCTCCGGCGGCCAGGCCAACGGCATAGGACGGCATGGCCGCGTTGGCGGCGCGCGCGGCCCGTACCACGGTGGCATTCGGGTCATTGAACAAATACAGCCGCGGGTACACCGGGATGCAATGCCCGCCCACGGCGATGCCCGGCCGGTGGATGTGGCTGTACGGCTGCGAGTTGGAGGCCTCGATCACCTGGTACACGTCGATGCCGTGCTCTGCGGCGAACGTGGCGAACTGGTTGGCCAGTCCGATGTTCACGTCCCGGTAGGTGGTCTCGGCGAGCTTCGCCAATTCGGCAGCCTCCGCCGAACCGAGATCCCAGACGCCGTTGCCGCGCGGCAGGTCCGGCCGCTCGTCGAACTGCAGCACCTGCCGGTAGAACGCCACACCACGTTCGGCGCCGGCTGCAGACAGACCGCCGACCAGCTTCGGATACTTGCGCAGGTCTGCGAAGACGCGTCCGGTCAGCACCCGCTCCGGGGAGAAGATCAGGTGGAAGTCGGTGCCCTCCGTCAGGCCGGATCCGGATTCCAGCACCGGCTTGAAGCGGTTCCGCGTGGTGCCCACCGGCAGTGTGGTCTCGTAGGAGACCAGTGTGCCGGGCTTCAGCCCGCGTGCCACGTCGGCGGTGGCGGCGTCCATCCAGCCGAAGTCCGGCTGGTCGGCGTCGTCCACGAACAGCGGCACCACGATCACCACGGCATCCGACTGGGCAACCGCGCCCGCCGTGTCCGTCATAGCCGTCAGCGACCCGGACGACACGACGGAAGCCAGCTTCTCGGCGAGGTGCGCCTCGCCGGGGAACGGCTCGCGGCCCTCGTTCACCGTGGCCACGGTGCCCGCGTTCACATCGGCGCCGTACACATGGTGCCCGGACGACGCGTACTGCACGGCCAGCGGCAGACCGATCTTGCCGAGCCCTACGACGGTGATGTTCATGCGTTCTCCAAGCGAATGGTGGTGCCGGTCGCGGCGGAGTGCACGGCGGCCTCGCACACGATGACGGTGTCCAGGCCCTGTTGCATCGTCACGATGTCGTTGTCCTTACCCAGAACGGCGTCGCGGAAGTGCTCGTGTTCGGTGCGCAGCGGCTCCGGCTTGTCGATGCCGTACCGGATCACGTCGCCCTCGCTGACCCCCCGGAACTGCGCCAGGTTGTCCCAGGTGTTCAGGTTCACACCGTTCGCGTAGAACGTGAGCTCCGCGGTGAGCGTGTTGGCGATGTACGCCCCGCGCTCGCCGGTGATGGTGGTGACGCGCTCCTTGAGCGGGGACAGCCAGTTCACCAAGTGATCGGTGACGGTGCCGCCCTCCAGCTCGCCGCTCATGGCGACGAGATCCTCGTACGGACGGCCGCTGCGTTTCGCCGTGAACGCGGAGACGGTCGCGAATCGCTGCCCCACCACCCATGCGGTCAGATCCACATCGTGCGACGCCAGGTCGAAGATCACGCCGACGTCGGAGATCCGGTTGGGGAACGGCCCCTGCCGCCGGGTGGCGACCTGGAACACCTCGCCGAGGTCGCCGTTCTCGATGCGTGCCCGGGCCGACTGCAGCGCCGGGTTGAACCGTTCGATGTGCCCGACCCCGCCGACGAGCCCCGCGGACGCGAAGGCCTCGGTCAGCTGCCGTGCCGAGGCCGTGTCCTTGGCCAGCGGCTTCTCGATCAGGGCGTGGATGCCGGCCTCGGCCAGCGCCAGACCGACCTCCAGGTGATAGGCGGTGGGCACGGCCACCATGCAGTAATCGACGCCCGCGTCGATGATGCCCTGCACGCTGTCCAGCACCGGCAGCCCGCCGGCCACGTGGTGCGGATCGCCCGCCGGATCGGCCACCGCGACCAGATCCACGCCGTCCAGACTCGCCAGCACGCGCGCGTGATGGCGGCCCATCATGCCCAGGCCGATCAGGCCCGCCTTGAGGTTCGCTCCGGGATTCGCCACCGCTCAGGCCCCCGCGGAGGTCAGCGTGTTCACCGCGGTGACGATGCGCTCCAGGTCGCCCCGCGACAGCGACGGGTGCACCGGCAGGGAGAGGCATTCGCGTGCCGCGCGCTCGGTCTCGGGCAGATCGTCCTCGGTCGCGAACGGCGCCAGCCGGTGGTTGGGTACCGGGTAGAACATGCCGGAGCCGATGTTGTACTCCTCGCGCAGTGCCTTCGCGACGCCGTCGCGGTCCTCGGCGACCCGGACCGTGTACTGGTGGTAGACATGCACCGCGCCGTCCGCGACCGGCGGCGTCACCACCCCGGTGAGGTTCGCGGACAGGAACGCCGCGTTGTCCTGGCGCTGCTTGGTCCAGGCGTCGACCTTGGTCAGCTGAACCCGGCCGATGGCCGCGTGGATGTCCGTCATGCGGTTGTTGAAGCCGACCAATTCGTTGTGGTACTGCTTCTCCATCCCCTGATTGCGGTACAGCTTCACCCGGCGCGCCAGGTCGTCGTCCACGCAGGAGACCATGCCGCCCTCGCCGGACGTCATGTTCTTCGTCGGGTAGAGCGAGAACATGCCGAACGCGCCGAACGCGCCGACCGGGGTTCCGTGCAGGGACGCGCCATGGGCCTGGGCGGCATCCTCGAAGAGCTTCAGGCCGCGCCCCTCGGCGAGAGCCGCGAATGACGTCATATCCGCCGGATGCCCGTACAGGTGCACCGGCATGATGCCGACAGTGCGCTCGGTGATACGCGCTTCCACGGCGGCCGGATCCAGGCAGAAGGAGCCCGGTTCGATGTCCGCGAAGATGGGCGTCGCACCCGTCAGCGCCACGGAGTTGGCGGTCGCGGCGAACGTGAACGACGGCACGATCACCTCGTCACCGGGGCCGACGCCCGCGGCCAGCAGGCCCAGGTGCAGGCCCGATGTGCCGGAGTTCACGGCGACGCAGGTGCGACCCAGGCCGAAGTGCTCGGCGAACTCGGTCTCGAAGGCGGCGACCTCCGGGCCCTGCGCCATCATGCCGCTGCGCAGCACGCGTTCGACGGCGGCGACCTCCTCATCGCCGATGAGCGGCTTGGCCGGTGGGATGAACGTGTCCATGTGCTGCGGTCTCTCCTTCGCCGTGGGGGCACCTCGACTCTAGGGCGCCGATACGGCGCCGGCCGCACAGGTGGCGCGCGGCCGCTTCCTCAGACGTCGAGGGTGAGTTCCCCGTTCCGTTCCGTGTACGTTTCGCCGGTTTCCGGGCAGGTGAAATGGCCGCCGCCACGGTCGTCGAGCGGCACACCGGCGCGCCCCACCCAGCGAATCCGGCGCGCCGGCACGCCTGCCACCAGCGCAAAGTCCGGCACGTCCTTGGTGACGACGGATCCGGCGGCGACCAGCGCCCACGCCCCGATGGTGACAGGAGCCACACAGACGGCGCGTGCCCCGATGGACGCACCGGTGCGCACCGTGACGCCCACGGCCTCCCAGTCGTCGCCGCGTTTGAGCATGCCGTCCGGGGTGATCGACCGCGGGAAATGGTCATTGGTGAAAACCGCTGCCGGACCGACGAACACGCCGTCCTCCAGGACGGCGGGCTCGTAGACCAGCGCGTAATTCTGCAGCTTGCAGTTGTCGCCCATGCGTACGCCGGTGCCGACATAGGCGCCGCGGCCGATGATGCAGTTCGCGCCGAGCACCGCATCCTCACGCACCTGCGCGAGATGCCACACCGTGGTGCCCTCCCCCAGGTGCGCGGACTGAGCGACGTCGGCGCTGGGTTCGACACGGGCCATGAGTGATCCTTCGGTAGCTGATGCTGAATCAGTGGGTCCAGCAGCGGTGGGTGCTGCGATAAGCCGGCCGCGACGGCCCACCTGCACTGACGCGCGGAGCCACCGCCGCGGCACACAAGGACTCAGAATACCGCGCACGAGGTTTGTAGGATCAGGGCATGGGACCTGATACTCCTGCGCTCGCCCACGGCGGCGCGGTGACCACCGTCCAGCGGCCCGCGTTGCCGGCTCACCTGGCCGGGGCGGTGGCCGACGAGGCGGCACTGCGGCGTTTCCTGCACGGCCTGCCCGGCGTGGATCCGGTGGGCGTCGAGGCGCGCGCGGCGGCACTGGGCACCCGGTCGATCAAGAAGCAGTCGAAGCTGGACGCGTTGGATCTGGCGATCTCCATGGTGGATCTGACCACGCTGGAGGGAGCGGACACGCCCGGCAAGGTGCGCTCGCTGTGCGCGAAGGCGCGCCGCCCCGACCCCGACGATCTGTCGACCCCGCAAGTCGCGGCCGTGTGCGTCTACCCGGACCGGGTGGCGGTGGCAGCTGAGGAGCTGGCCGGCACCGGCATCGGCATCGCCTCGGTCGCCACGGCGTTCCCGTCCGGCCGGTCGTCGATGGCGATCAAGCTCGCCGACACCCGGCTGGCGATCGAATCGGGCGCCACCGAGGTGGACATGGTGATCGACCGCGGCGCGTTCCTGGCCGGCGAGTACGGCCGCGTGTATGACGAGATCGCCGCCGTGAAGGCGGAGTGCGGCGCGATCCGACTCAAGGTGATCCTGGAGACCGGCGAGCTGGCCACCTACGACAATGTGCGCCGCGCCTCCTGGCTGGCGATGTTGGCCGGGGCCGATTTCATCAAGACCTCCACCGGCAAGATCTCCCCGGCGGCGACCCTGCCCGTGATCCACGTCATGCTGCAGGCGGTGCGCGACTGGCGCGCGGCCACCGGGCAGCAGATCGCGGTGAAACCGGCCGGCGGAATCCGCACCGCGAAGGACGCGATCCGCTTCCTGGTCGCGGTGCACGAAGTGGCCGGCCCCGAATGGCTCGACCCCTTCTACTTCCGATTCGGCGCGTCCAGCCTGCTCAGCGACCTGATCATGCAGCGGCGCAAGCAACTCAGCGGCCACTATTGGGGCCCGGATTATGTGACGGTGGCGTAAATGGCGAAGAAGACGACCGCGCTTTCTGAATCCCACTCCGGACCCGTGGCACGCCGTTCGGCGATGCCCGTGTGGGAGTACGCGCCGGCGCCGGAGTCCGCCGCGATCGGCCGGATCAAATCGCGCTACCAGATGTTCGTGGGCGGGCGGTTCGTGGACGGCCGGGGCGGCGACGTGCCGACCATCAATCCGGCGACCGAGGAAGAGCTCGCCACCGTCTCGTGGGCGTCCACCGACGACGTGGATGACGCCGTCCGCGCGGCTCGCGCCGCGTACGACACGGTCTGGTCGAAGATGTCCGGGCTGGATCGCGGCAAGTACCTGTTCCGGATCGCCCGCGGCATCGCCGAGCGCGCCCGGGAACTCGCCGTCGTCGAGACGATGGACAACGGCAAGCCGATCAAGGAGTCCCGCGACGCGGACGTTCCCACCGCGGCGGCGCACTTCTTCTACCACGCGGGCTGGGCGGACAAGCTGGCCCACGCCGGTTTCGGGCCGCACCCGAAGTCGCTGGGTGTGGCCGGGCAGGTGATTCCGTGGAACTTCCCGCTGCTGATGGCGGCGTGGAAGATCGCCCCGGCGCTGGCCGCCGGCAACACGGTCGTCATCAAGCCGGCCGAGTCGACGCCGCTGTCGATCCTGGTACTCGCCGAGATCATGGCCGACGCGGGGCTGCCGGACGGCGTCGTGAACATCGTCACCGGCGCCGGCGACATCGGCTCCTACCTGGTGAACCATCCCGGCGTGGACAAGGTCGCGTTCACCGGCTCGACTGCGGTGGGCAAGAAGATCCAGACCGCACTGGCAGGAACCGGCAAGAAGGTGACGCTGGAGCTGGGCGGCAAGGCAGCGAACATCGTCTTCGACGACGCCCCCGTCGACCAGGCCGTGGAGGGCATCGTCAACGGCGTGTACTTCAACCAGGGACACGTGTGCTGCGCCGGCACCCGCCTGCTGGTGCAGGAGTCGGTGGCCGATGAGGTGATCGGCAAGCTGCAGGACCGGATCGCGACGCTGCGGCTGGGCGACCCCATGGACAAGAACACCGACATCGGCGCCATCAACTCGGCGCAGCAGCTGTCCAAGATCACCGAACTGTCCGCGGTCGGCGACGAGGAAGGCGCACAGCGTTGGACCTCGCCCTGCCCGGTTCCGGACAAGGGCTTCTTCTTCCCGCCGACGGTGTTCACCAACGTGTCGCAGTCGATGCGCATCGCCCGGGAGGAGATCTTCGGGCCGGTGCTGTCGGTGCTCACGTTCCGCACCCCGGACGAGGCGGTCGCCAAGGCCAACAACACGCCGTACGGCCTGTCGGCCGGGATCTGGACCGAGAAGGGCTCCCGCATCCTCGGCATGGCCGCGGCGATGCGCGCCGGCGTGGTGTGGGCGAACACGTTCAACCGGTTCGACCCGACCGCCGCGTTCGGCGGCTACAAGGAATCCGGGTTCGGCCGCGAGGGCGGCCGGTCGGGGCTTGCCGCGTACCTGGACACCGACGACGAGACCGGCAGCGATGAAGGGACGGCAGCCTGATGGCACCGCGAACGACCTCCAAGCCGGCCCCCGCGGCGGCGACCCGCGCGAAGGCCGCACCGGCGAAGGGCACGGTCGCCGGTAGCGCCACAAGCGGGAATGACGTCACACCCGGCCGCGCGACATCGACGGCCTCCCCCGTGCCGGTGCTGAAGACATACAAGTTATTCATCGGCGGCAAGTTCCCGCGCTCGGAGTCGGGTCGCACCTACCCGGTGCGGGGCGCATCGGGTCAATTCTTGGCGAACGCGGCGCAGGCCTCCCGCAAGGACGCTCGTGATGCCGTGGTGGCCGCGCGCAAGGCGTTCGGGCCGTGGTCGGCGGCCACCGCCTACAACCGCGGACAGGTGGTCTACCGGATCGCCGAGATGCTGCAGGGACGGTGTGCCGAGTTCGTGGAGTTGCTGGTGGCCGGCGAGGGCGCCAAGCCGAAGGCCGCGGCGGCCACGGTGGATGCGGCGATCGACCGGCTGGTGCACTACGCCGGCTGGACCGACAAGATCGCCGCCGTGTTCGGGTCGTCGAATCCCGTTGCCGGGCCGTTCTTCTCGTTCTCCACCCCGGAGCCGACCGGGGTGGTCGCCGCCTTCGCGCCGCAGCAGGACTCGCTGCTGGGGCTGGTGTCGGTGATCGCGCCGATCGTCTGCAGCGGCAACACGGCCGTCGTCGTCGCCTCCCAAGCGTTCCCCCTGCCGGCGGTGACGCTGTCCGAGGTGCTGGCCACGTCCGACGTGCCCGGCGGGGTGGTGAACATCCTGACCGGCGACGCCGCCGAAATGGGCACGCACCTGGCCGCGCACGCCGACGTGAACGCGCTCGACCTGACCGGTGTGGACGGCGACCTGCGCACCGCGCTGGCCCGCGACGCGGCCGGGACCGTCAAGCGGGTCTACGTCCCGAAGCAGCAGCCCGACTTCACCCGCACACCCGGCACGGCGCGGCTGCGAGCGTTCCTGGAGACCAAGACCGTCTGGCACCCGACCGGCGCGGTCTCCCTGGCCGGCGGCAGCAGCTACTGAGCCCGCCGAGCTTGTCGAAATTGAGGATGCCCGCGTCACCTGCTGTTCCTGCGAGACCACGACACCTGCCGCACGCCATGGTGCAGCGCTCCGGCTCGGCACGCGGACCACGTCCGGACCGCCAGCCGGGGTGACCCTACCAGCGTCGATAACGGGCAGGCACTGTCCGAGGACTGCAACTGCGTCCGCACCGAGCCCGGGTGGACGGCTGCAGAAGATCCGACCTCCCGCGGAATCCTGGTGACGTCGCCCACCGGGCACGTCTACCCCAGTCCTCCCCCGACCTGCCACACCGCGGCACCGACCGGACATCGTGTACCACATCTCGGCGGCGGAACTCGCCCTGACGACGCTGCTGGCGCAGCACCCCTAGAACCGCTGCAGCGACGAGCGGTTGAGCGTGAACCCTCGGCCGGCCGGCGAGGTGCACGTGACGCCGTCCTGCAGTACCTCGCATACGAAACCGCGTGCGACGGCCAATCGGTTGTACAGAATCTTGGTCTCCGGGCTGCCCAGCAGCGTGTAACCCAGACAGTCGTCCACCGAAATGCCGCCGGTGCGGCCGACCCGCACCCGCAGGCCGCGCAGGTCCTTCGGGACATCGGTCTCGGCCAGCGTGCACGTCGCCACCTTGATGGAATTCTGCTTGGCGGTACAGGCCAGGATGTCCCCGGGCAGCAGTGAGCAGTGGATATTGCCCGAGGGCGTGACGAACCCGCTGAGCGAGGTGATCTTGTTGCCGGACGAGGGGCCGTAGCCGTGGATGCGTGGCGTGCCGCTGCACGGGCCGGACTGCGCCGTGGTGGCCGCCGGCGGCGTGGCGTACAGGTACGGCTCGCCGCACCCGGTGGAGGCCAGTTTGCCGCCGACCAGCGACCAGGTACGCGCCGCGACCGGGGAGTCGTCCAGCATCACGCCGTAGCTGTCGAAGCGGAAGGTGCCGGCGACTACCGGCGGACTGGTGGGAAGCAGCGTGAGCGTGGAGTTCGACGACACGGAACCGCTCACCGGGCGCAGGACGCCGCCCTTCGCCAGGATGAGGTTGCCGAAGAACAGGCCGTAGGTGCTGCCCTGGACCAGGCAGTACGAGCCCGAGCACGACACCGAGGGGCCGTTGATGCCCGGCAACGATACGGAGGTCGGCTCGCCGGAGGTCGGCTCCAGCACGGCCACGGACAGGCCGCCCGGCGGAGTAACGATGTTGACGGTGCCGCCCGCCGACCGTGCCGAGCTGACCGTCTTGCAGGTGCCCTTCGTGTAGCAGGCCGGGGCCGGCGTGCGCACCTGGGTCGGTGCGGCGATGGTCGGCTTCGTCACCGATGTCAGCGTGGCGAACGTCACGCTGCGCGTGATGGTGGGAGCCGTGATCTGCACCTCGGTCGTCGTCGGGGTCGCTGTGGTGGTCAGCGACTGCCACGGCGTCGGGGTCGAGGCGTGGTCGGTGGTGCCGCTGGCGAGGGTTGGCACCGTGACGGCTCCGCTACCCGTGGCGGCACCTGCAGCCGCCGCCGCGGACGTGGTCGCCGTGACGTCGGCCGGGCCGGCGTCGAGCCCGAGCATCCCGCAGCCGCTCGCCACCAGCGCCACCAGCGCTGCGAGCACTCCGCCACGCACCATCCGCGACGCACCCCGACGCCGCGTCGGCCCGATCATGGCTCGGTCGACTCCTCGCTCCTGCACGTACATCGCCGGACGCTCTCCCCTCGCCTGCTGCGGCGTCGTGCACACACAGCACTTTCGTCACATGCGTCACTCACGCACCATCCCACCCGCCACCATAGCGGCCCGCGCCCGCTCAGGGCGGCCACCACGACCGGTAATCTGTAGGACGGCGGTGCCGACCGCGCGGGTCGGCGCCGAATCGAGGAGAACGCCATGGCCCAGCCGCCGATGTCCCAGCCCCTGCGGGTGGCGGTCGTCGGCGCCGGCCCGGCGGGAAGCTACGCGGCGGACATCCTGTGCACATCCGACCCGACGGTGACGGTCGACATCTTCGACAAACTGCCCACCCCGTACGGACTGATCCGCTACGGCGTGGCGCCCGACCACCCGCGCATCAAGGGCATCATCACCTCGCTGCACCACGTGCTGTCCCAACCGCGCATCCGGTTCTTCGGCAATGTGCGCGTCGGCACCGGACCCGACTCGGTGTCGCTGGACGATCTGCGACAGTTCTACGACGCGATCGTCGTGGCCACCGGAGCCGAGCACGACCGCACCCTGGACATCCCGGGCGTGGATCTTCCGGGCTCGTACGGCGCCGCCGAGTTCGTGTCGTTCTACGACGCGCATCCCGACCGCGACCAGCACTGGGACCTGTCCGACGCGCATGCGGTGGCCGTCCTGGGTGTGGGCAACGTGGCGTTGGACATCTCCCGGATCCTGGCCCGTACCGGCGACGAACTGCTCTACACCGACATCCCGCCGCACGTCCACGCGGCGCTGAAGAACTCGACGGTCACCGACGTGCACATGTTCGCCCGGCGCGGGCCCGCCCAGGCCAAGTTCACACCGGTGGAGCTCCGCGACCTGGACAAGTCGCCCAATGTGCAGGTCGTGGTGGACCCGGCCGGCATGGAGTTCGACGACGCCTCGGACAAGGCCATGAAGGGCTCCAAGTCGCTCCGCATGGTGGTGGACGTGCTGTCCGAGTGGGCGCTGCGCGACCCGCGGCCGGGGCCGCACCGGCGCATCCACATCCACTTTCTCGAGAACCCGGTCGCGATCCTCGGCGACGGCCGTGTGACGGGGCTGCGCACCGAACGGCAGGTGCTGGGCGGCGACGCCAGCGTGTCCGGCACCGGGCAGTTCACCGACTGGGACGTGCAGGCCGTCTACCGCGCGGTCGGCTACCGATCCGTGGCGATCGAGGGCCTGCCGTGGGATCCGGTGGCCAACGTGCTGCCCAATGTGGCCGGCCGGGTGCTGGAGGCCGACGGATCGCGGATCCCCGGCGTCTACGCCACCGGGTGGATCAAGCGCGGCCCGGTCGGTCTGATCGGCAGCACCAAATCCGACGCTGCCGAGACCATCGCGAATCTCGTCGCCGATGCGCCGTCGCTGCCGCGCGCACCGCGCCGCGACCCGGGGTCCATCGTCGCCGAGTTGACCACGCGCGGACTGCCGTTCACCGACTTCAGCGGGTGGGACCGGCTGGACGCGCACGAGCGGGCGTTGGGCGAGGCGGAGACAGCCGCGGGTGCCGCGCTGGCCCGCGAGCGCGTCAAGGTCATCTCGCGGGCGGACATGACGCGGATCGCGCGCGCCGACGGCGACATTCCGCGCCAGGGAAGCACATCGAAGAACCCGAAGGACTAAGCGGATCAGGGAGCCGACGATCAACGCACAGCCCGGCGCGGGCGGCCGGACCATCGCCGTGCACCCGGCGCTGCGCTGGTGGACCTGGCCGGTGGTGATCACGGCGTTGTTCCTGCTGCTGCAGCCGGTGATCGGCTCCGGCTGGGCGATGTACCCCGATTCGTACCGCTACGCCAAGCAGGTGGAGACCTACCTGGGTGCGACACCGGAGCAGGCGCATGCGGCGGCGCTGGACGCCTATTGCGACACCACCACGTCGCAGCGCACCCGGATCGGCCGGTGGGTGCCGCTCGTCGAGTCCGCGTCCGCGCACGCCAAGCGGGCGGCGAGCTGCGTGGCGAGGTACGCCGACAAGGGCGACCTGACCACGACCGACCCGCGCTACCAGCAGATCTTCACCACGCGGCCCGGCTACCCGCTGCTCGCCACGCCGTTCGTCGCCGCATTCGGCATCGCCGACGGGATGCGTCTGCTCGGCTACGTGATCGCCTGCGGCGGCGGGCTGCTGGCCTATGCGGCGTTGCGGCTGTGGCGGGTGCGCGCCACCGCCGCGGCAGTCGGCCAGGCGATCTACCTGCTCAGTCCGCCCGGATGGTGGTCGTTACAGGCGCTGGGCGAAGGACTGGTCTCGGTGTGCATACTGGCCGCCGTGGCCGGCGTCGCGGCCATCCGACGGGGTCGCGTCCGGGGCGGACTCGTCGCCATCGCGGCGTCGTGGCTTGCGCTCGGCCTGGTGCGGTACTCCACGCTGCTGATGGCTGCGGCGGCGCTCGCCGTGGCGTGTCTCGTCATCGCACTCGCCGTGGACCGCGCCCACACACGGCGGGCACCCCTGCTCGCAGCCGCGGCGCTGGGCGGCGGAGCGACGGTGGCGACCCTGATCGCGATGCCGGTGCTCGGGCTGCCCGGTTCGGACGTGACCCTGCAGGACACGTTCACCCGGCATTTCACCGACCCGCTGGTGCCCGACCCGTGGTACCGGCTCGCGGCGCTCAACTACCACTTCTGGCCGGGGTGGATCGCGACGCCATCGTCCTGGCTGCTGCTGGCGCTCGCCGGGGTCGGCATGGCGTCGCTGATCGTCTGGCGCCGCGACCTGGCCTGGCTGGCGGCGGCCCTGTTCGCCGTCGGCGCCGCGCAGGTCGCCGCGCATCCGCTGCCCAGCGAGGCCGACCGCCTGGGAATCCTGATGTGGATGCCCGCCGTTTTCGGTCTGGCGGTGGGACTGCATGCCGTCACCGGACGGTGGCAGGTGCATATGACACTGTCCTCGCCCGCTGCGTTTCCGGACGCCGCCGCCGACAACTGCTAGGGCAGATCCCGGCTAGGCTCGTACCGGCGCCAGACGCGCCGGACCCGTTTCGCAGGAGGACCGACCGTGGCAGCGGACATCATTCCGATCCAGCTCAGCCTGACCCGAGGAGACGTCGTCACCCTGTGGGCTCCGACCTGGGTGGAGGACGACGAGGAATGGGAGGCGTTTCTCGGCCACGGCGATCGCCTCTACGTTCTGCCGGACCCGGCACATCTGGCGGCGTTCATCCGCTCCGACGCCGACCACGATCTCACCGACCACCCGTCGTGGCCCCAGGCCAAGCGGGCGCTGGCCGACGAGCTGGAGCCGGACGACGACCACCGTTTCGACATCGTGGGCATCCCGGAGCTGGTGTCGACGCCGCCCACGGTGTGGTCGCTGGCCGAGCTCGCGGACACGGTGTCGATCCTGCGCTCGCTGGCCGAGGTCTGCGATCTGCCGGTGATCGACGAGGTGCTCGGTTCGTCGGTCGGCTTCGCGTCCGCCGCCGCAGGCCAGACGGCATTCATCGGCCGCGCCGGCAAGAAGCTCTGGCACGAGATCGGCCGGGTCGTCGCCGATCGGTGGGACGCCGTCATCGAGGCGCTCGACGCGATCATCGTCACGCCCGACACGGATGACGACGCGGTGGCGGCCGCGCAGGCGGAGATCGATGCCGTCTCCCGCGGCGCCGAGGTCGACGCCGAGGACGCCGCACTGGCTGAGGGCGGCATCCAGGACGAAGCCGATGAGGACGAGCCGCGCGACCCGGATCTGGAATTCTGGGACGAAGTCGGCATCGACTGCATCTCGGTGACCGCCGGCGGGCGCACCGGCTGGGGCCTGCGCTGCTACCTGGACGACGCACCGGTCTTCCTGTCCGAGGACGGCACGATCATGTTGTTCCGCAAGCCGGCCGCGCTGGAGGCTTATCTCGCCGACCCTGCCGCGGAGAATTCGCTGAGCGGACTGGGCGCGTGGGCGACCATCCGTGAGGCGGTGGCCGGCGGTGAGGCGTCCGTGATCGCCGGGCCGGAGAACACCTACCGGCTGGACGGCCTGGATGAGGCACTTCTCGACGGGCCGCTGGAAGTGGACGCCGACCAGCTGTCGCTGGCCACGGAGCTGCTGGCGGATGCCGCCGCGGCCCGCAAGGACGACGAGGTGTCGGTGGCGCTGTCCACGGCGACGGCCCTGGGCAACCTGGTACGTGCCGCCACCCAGCCGGATCCGGACCGCATGCCGCCGTCACCGCCGTTCGACGACGAGGTCGCGGCGTGGCGCGTCCTGGTGGAGACCTTCGAGGGTCACCTCACCTGGAAGTGACAGTCGGGACCCGTCGCGCGAGCGCTAGGCCATCAGCGCCGCGTAGCCGGGCTTGATGGTGCGCTCGATCAGCACCAGCCGTTCGTCGAACGGAAGGAACGCCGACTTCATGGCGTTGATCGTGAACCACTGCAGCCGCGCCCAGTCGTAACCGAAGGCATCCACGAGCGCCGTCATCTCACTGGTCATCGAGACGTTCGACATCAACCGGTTGTCCGTATTCACGGTGACCCGGAATTTGAGGTCGGTGAGCAGGCCGATAGGGTGCGCGGCGATCGACGGCGCGGCACCGGTCTGCACATTGGAGGTCGGCGCGATCTCCAACGGGATGCGGCGGTCCCGGATGTAGCCGGCCAGACGGCCCAGCCGCGCGGACGTCGCCGGCGCTCCCTCTTCAAGGGTGATGTCGTCGACGATCCGCACCCCGTGCCCGAGTCGTTCGGCGCCGCACCACTGGATGGCCTCCCAAATGGACGGCAGGCCGAATCCCTCGCCCGCGTGGATCGTGAAGTGCTCGTTCTCGCGCTGCAAGTATTCGAACGCGTCCAGGTGGCGGCTGGGCGGGAAGCCTGCTTCCGCGCCGGCGATGTCGAATCCGGCGACCTCGTGATCGCGGAACGCCACCACCAGCTCGGCGATCTCCCGGGACCTCGCCGCATGCCGCATGGCGGTGAGCAGCGCGCGGACCCGGATCGGCCTGCCGGCCGCCGCGGCCAGCCGCGCACCGTCGGCGAACCCGTCCAGCACGGCCTGCACCACCTGCGGCAGGGTGAGCCCCTGCTCCAGATGCTGCTCGGGCGCGAACCGGACCTCGGCGTAGACGACGCCGTCGGCGGCGAGGTCCTGCGCGCACTCCGAGGCGACGCGGTGCAAGCCGGCCCTGGTCTGCATCACGGCCAACGTATGGCTGAACGTCTCCAGGTAGCGCTCCAGCGATCCGGAATCCGCCGCGTCGAAGAACCACCTGCCCAGGGCGTCGGGGTCGGTGCTGGGCAGGTTGTCGTAGCCGCAGTCCCGGGCCAGCCCGATGATGGTCGCCGGGCGCAGCCCACCGTCCAGGTGATCGTGCAACAGCACCTTGGGAGCGCGACGGATCGCCCCGGTGCTGATCGGTGTGGGCATGTCTCCCTCCTCCTTTCGAACCGGACGGTGTACGGCCGCGTCAGCCGCGAATCGTATTGAGCACGATGGCGCGCCGTGGCACCGGCCGGCCGGCCGGGACGATGTCCACGGCGGTGCCGAGTTCGGCCGCGGCGGCCGGAATGCGGTCCGGGGTGTCGGTGTGCAACTCGAACAGCGGGGCGCCTTCGCGGATCTCGTCACCGGGCTTGACCAGGCACACCACGCCGGCGGCCGCCTGCACCGGATCCTCCTTGCGGGCGCGGCCCGCGCCGAGTCGCCAGGAAGCCATGCCCACGGCCATGGCGTCCATCTTCGCCACCACACCGCCGGCCGGTGCGGTGACGACCTCGACCTCGTGCGGTGTGGGCAGCGGCGCATCCGGATCCCCACCCTGCGCCCGCACCATCGTCCGCCACACGTCCATCGCCGCGCCCGACGCGAGCACCTCGGCGGGGTCCACGTCGAGTCCGGCCAACTTCACCATCTCGCGGGCGAGGGCGATCGTCAGCTCGACCACGTCGGCTGGTCCCCCACCGGCCAGGACCTCCACGGATTCGGCGACCTCGATCGCGTTGCCCACGGCCAGGCCGAGCGGCTCGGACATGTCGGTGAGCAGTGCCGAGGTGGTCACACCGGCGTCGGTGCCCAGCCGCACCATGGTGCGGGCCAGCTGCGCCGCGGAGGTGGCGTCCTTCATGAACGCCCCGGATCCGACCTTCACGTCCAGCACCAACGACGCCGTGCCCTCGGCGATCTTCTTCGACATGATCGACGCGGCGATCATCGGGATCGACTCGACGGTGCCGGTCACGTCCCGCAGCGCGTACAGTTTCCGGTCGGCCGGGGCCAGGTCGTCCGACGCCGCACAGATCACGGCGCCGACGTCACGCAGCTGCGCCACCATCTGCTCGGGCGAGAGGGTCGCCGTCCAGCCCGGGATCGACTCCATCTTGTCCAGCGTGCCACCGGTGTGGCCCAGCCCCCGACCGGAGAGCTGCGGCACCGCTGCGCCGCAGGCCGCGACGAGCGGCGCCAGCGGCAGCGAGATCTTGTCGCCCACGCCACCGGTGGAGTGCTTGTCCACCGTGGGGCGGCCGACCGTGGAAAGATCCATCCGGTCACCGGAGGCGATCATGGCACCCGTCCACTCGGAGATCTCATCGGCGGTCATGCCGTTGAGCAGAATGGCCATGAGCAGCGCCGACATCTGCTCGTCGGCAACCGTGCCCGCGGTATAGGCCGCGATGATCTGCCGGATCTCGCCGGCGGTCAACTCCTTCTTGTCGCGCTTGGCCCGAATCACGTCGACCGCAGCAAACGCCATCTGAACTGTCATCCTCCTCGTCAGCCACGCGCTGTCGTCGCGGCAGCGGTGGGCCGGCGGCCGGCGCTCAGCGCCCGGTGTGCGCCGTCGGCAGGTCTTCCGGTCCGAACGCGGACGGTAGCACCCAGGTCATGTCCCTGGGGCCCTCGGGTGTGTCGACCATCAGCTCCGGGCCGCCGAACTCGTAGATCACCTGACGGCAGCGGCCGCAGGGCATCAGCAGGTCACCGGTGCCGGACCGGCAGGCCAGCGCCACGAGCCGCGCGTCCCCGGACAGTCGGAGCTGCCCGACCAGCGTGCACTCGGCGCACAGGCCGAGCCCGTAGGACGCGTTCTCCACGTTGCATCCGGTGATCACCTGCCCGCTCTCGGTGATCGCAGCGGCCCCGACCTGCAGCGACGAATACGGGCAGTAGGCGAGCTGTGCGGCCGCCGTCGCCGCCTCCCGTAGCGCCTGCCAATCCACGGCACGTATGACGCGATCGCCGGGCGATTCCGGCTCGGCAGCGGGCGGCGTCATATCCGTGCTCACGACAGGCCGCCCTTGCGATATATCAGACCGTCGGCCTTCGGCATGCGCAGTCGCTGCGAGGCCAGCCCCATCACGATGAGCGTAATGACATACGGGGCCGCGACGGTGAGCTGGCGCGGCACTTCCTCGGTGGAGAAGTACCACCAGGCGGCGAGCAGCGCGATGATCAGCCCGGAGGCCGCCACCATGCGGTTGCCCTGCCGGAGCTGCAGCGCGGCGACCACGACCAGCGCGATGGCCAGCAGCAGCACGACGGCGTGCATCGAGTTCGTGTTGTCGTACAGGCGAACGCCGTCGGTGTAGCCGAACAGCGCGGCGCCCATGGCCATACCGCCGGGCCGCCAGTTGCCGAAGATCATCGAGGCGAGGCCGATGAAGCCGAGGCCGCGGGTCTGGCCGTCCTGGAACTTGAGCCCGACCACCAGGAACGCGCCGCCGAGCCCCGCCATCGCGCCGGAGACGGTGATGGCGATGTACTTGTAGCGCATCACGTTGACGCCCAGCGACTCGGCCGCGTAGGGCGCCTCGCCGCAGGACCGCAGCCGTAGGCCGAAGCGGGTGCGCCACAGCACCAGTCCGCTGGCGATGATCAGGACCGCGGCCAGCAGGCTGAGCGTGGACAACTGGGTCGTCATGCCCCGGATGAGGCCGGCCAGGTCCGAGACGAAGAACCAGTGCTTGTCCTCGATGGTGGCGAGCCAGCTCGTCAGCCCGGGGACGGTGATCTTCGTGACGTCTGCGACCGACGGGGACTGTCGCTGGCCGCCGCCGGGCGCGTTGGTGAACAGCAGCTGGGACAGGAACAGCGTGATCCCGGGAGCGACGATATTCACGGCGACGCCGGCGATGATGTGGTCCACGCCGAAGGTGATCGCAGCGATGCCCATCATGATGCCGCCGAGCGCCCCGCACACCATGCCGAAGAACACACCCGCCCACGGGCCCCACTGGTATCCGGCCCAGCCGGCGCCGAACGTGCCGAGGATCATCATGCCCTCGAGGCCGATGTTCACCACGCCGGCACGCTCCGACCACAAGCCCGACAGCCCGGCCAGGGCGATCGGCACAGCGGAGGCGATCGCCGTCTGGATCGCCCCGGAGGACGTCAGGTCGGTGGCCCCGGAGAACAGGCGGACCACCGAGATCACCGCCAACCCGGCGGCGAGGATCGCGAGCCAGCCCCATGCCGGTATGTTGCGGCGCGGAGCCTGATTCGAGGCGCGAAGCCGATCGGAGAGCTGAGCGGTTGTCATGCCGACACCTCGTTTCGCGCCGTCTCCACGATCGCCAGCTGTCTGGCGACGTCACGCTGCTCCAGCACGACGGTGGCGCGCCGCACGATCTCGTAGGCGATGACGACGAGCAGCACGATCAGGCCCTGCATGATCGACACCATCTCCTTGGGGACCTGCACCGATTGCAGCGCATTGGAGGACGATGCCAGGAACGACCACAGCGCGGCGGCGAACACGATCCCCACGGGGTGGTTCCGACCCAGCAGCGCGATGGCGATGCCGGTGAAGCCGATGCCGGTCTGGAAGTTGAGCGAATAGCTGCCGGCGCTGCCGTTGAGCAACTCGGGCATGCCGACCAGCCCCGCGACCACGCCCGACATCAGCATCGCCACGAACATCATCTTCTTGACCGAGATGCCGCTGGCCACGGCCGCTGTCTCGGACATGCCGGTGGCACGGATCGAGAAGCCGAACACGGTGCGGTTCAGCAGGAACCAGTACGCGACTCCGACGGCGACGCCCAGCAGGATGAGGCTGAACAGCGGCGTGCCGGTGCCGAGGTCGAAGTTGTTCAGTCGGCCACCTTCGGTGATGGGCCGGGTGAGTACGTTGTAACCCCGCTGGATGGCCCACATCTGCGGCGTGAGCAGGAAGGCGATCAGCGCCGTCGAGATCGAGTTCAGCATGATGGTCGAGATGACCTCGGACACGCCCCGGGTCACCCGCAGCCAACCGGCGATCCCGGACCAGATGCCGCCGACCGCCATCGCGACGAGCAGCGTCAGGAGGATCCGGATCGGGCCGGGCAGCGAATCCATCATCGTCATACCCGCGAATGCCGCGGCGACCATGGCGGCGAGCCGATACTGCCCGTCCACACCGATGTTGAACAAGTTCATCTTGAAACCGATGGCCACCGCCACGGCCGACAGGTAGAACACCGTCGTCTGGTTGATGGCGCTGGTGACCACGGCCGGATCCGAATACGCGCCGCCCATGGCCTCGAACGCGGCGATCGGGTCGTGGCCGGCTGCGAGCAGGATGAGCACGATGATGATCGCGGCGCCGATGAGAGCCGTCGCCGGACCGGCGGTTCCGAGCAGGACCCGGCGCCAGGTGAGGTGTTTCATGAACGGCCTTCCTCGCCCGTGGTATCGCCGTCGCCGCGGCCGTGCCGCCCGACGTCGCCGGAATCCGGGGCAGCGCCCGGTGGCGGGGCGGGCGCGGCAGCGGCGATCTCGCCGACTGCAGCCGCATCGCCGGCGCCCGTCATGGCGGAGCCCAACTGCTCGGGCGTGACGGTGCGCGGGTCGTACTCGCCGACCAGTCGTCCGCGCAGGATCACGGTGATCCTGTCGGACATGCCGATCACTTCCTCGAGGTCGGCAGAGATGAGCAGCACCGCGAGCCCCCGGGCCCGCGCTCGACGCAGGTGCTCCCAGATCGCGGCCTGTGCGCCCACGTCCACGCCGCGCGTGGGGTGCGCCGCGATCAGCAGCTTCGGGTCGCCGCTCATCTCGCGGCCGACGATGAGCTTCTGCTGGTTGCCGCCCGACAGTGCCGACGCCTTCACCTCGATGCTGGGCGTGCGGACGTCGAACTCGTCCACGATGCGCTCGGTGTCGGCGCGCGCTGCGGAACGGGTGAGCAGCCAGCCGTTGGACGCCGGAGGCCGGGTCTGGTGGCCGAGGATGCGGTTCTCCCACAGAGTTCCGGCCAGGATCAGCCCCTGCCGGTGCCGGTCCTCCGGGATGAAGCCGATACCGGCTTCGCGCCGCGAGAGCGTGGAATGCTTGGTGACGTCCTCACCGCCCAGTTCCACCCGGCCGGCCGTCAACGACCGGATGCCCATGATCGCGTCCACCAGCTCGGCCTGGCCATTGCCCTCGACGCCCGCGATGCCCAGGATCTCTCCCGCGTGGATCGTCAGGGACGAGATCGCCAGCACCGGTCGGCCGGTCTCGTCGACCGAGGCCAGATCGCTGACGTGCAGCACGACACGGTCGGTGACCGTCGATTCATGGGTCTCCGGTGTGGGCAGTTCGGAGCCGACCATCATCTCGGCGAGCTGCCGGTTGGTCACTGTCGCCGGGTCGGCGGTGCCGACCGTGGTGCCGCGCCGGATCACGGTGATTTCGTCGGCGATGGCGCGGACCTCGTCGAGCTTGTGCGAGATGAAGATGATGGTCAGACCCTCGCGCTTGAGTTCGCGCAGGTTGTCGAACAACTCGTCGACCTCCTGCGGCACCAGCACCGCGGTGGGCTCGTCGAGGATCAGCGTCTTGGCGCCCCGGTAGAGCACCTTGAGGATCTCGACGCGCTGCCGGGCGCCGACGCCCAGGTGCTCGACGAGACCCGTGGGGTCGACCTCCAGGCCGTAGCGCCCGGCGATCTCGCGGATGTCGGCGATGGCCTGTTTCGAGCGGATCACACCGGCAGGGCCGACCGGCTCGCTGCCGAGCACGATGTTCTCCCACACGGTGAGGTTGTCGGCCAGCATGAAGTGCTGGTGCACCATACCGATGCCGGCCGCGATGGCGTCGGCCGGGGATCCGAGAACGACGCTCTCGCCGTCGATCTCGATGGTGCCCTCGTCCGGGCGGTGCATCCCGTAGAGCGTCTTCATCAGCGTGGACTTGCCGGCGCCGTTCTCGCCCACCAGGGCGTGCACGGTGCCGCGTCGCACGGTGAACGTGATGTCCGAGTTCGCGACCACACCCGGGAATCGTTTGGTGATCCCGGTCAGCCGGACGGCCGGCACGTCGGTGCCGACGGCGGAACCGGGAGCGGCCTGCGCCGCAGGATCTACTGGCGACATGTGCTCCACTCTCGCAGCCAGGCGCGCAATCCGCGCGTTAGAGCAGACCCGGCCCGGTCTCGGCGATGATCTGCCGAGGCCGGGCCGGACCGGTGAACCGATCAGCCGATGGTGGTCGGAACCACGATCTCGCCGCTGATGATCTTCTGCTTGTAGTCCTCGAGCTGCGACTTGATGGAGTCGATGAAGCCGCCCGATGTCGCGTAGCCCACGCCGCCGGCCTTGAGGTCGTACACGTGGCTTCCGGAGAGCGGGGTGCCCGCGTTCGCCGACTGGAAGAAGTCGTACACCGCGACGTCCACGTTCTTGACCATGGAGGTCAGGATGACGTCCTTGACGTCGGACAGCGACGGGGCGTTGTACTGGTCGGAGTCGACCCCGATGCCCCACGCACCAGCAGCCTTGGCCGCCTTGAACACACCGGCGCCGGAACCACCGGCCGCCGCGTAGATCACGTCGGCCCCGGCGTCATACATGCCCTTGGCGATCTTCTCGCCGGAGGCCGGGTCGTTGAACCCGCCGAAGTCCGGCGGCTCGGTGATGTACTTGTCCGAGATCGTGGCATCCGACTTCGCGGCCTTCACGCCCGCGTCGAAGCCGGCCTGGAACTTCTGGATCAGCGGCACGTCCACGCCACCGATGAAGCCGACCTTGCCGGTCTTGGTGGTCAGCGCCGCTGCGACACCGACCAGGAAGGAGCCCTGCTCCTCGGCGAAGGTCATGCAGTCGACGTTGGCCAGCGCACCGCCCTCGCGGGTCGGGTCGCACAGGCTTGCGTCGTCGACGATGCCGAACGCGACGTCCGGGTTCTTGGCCGCCACCTCGCCGAGCGGGCCCGCGTACGCGAAGCCGACCGCGACGATCGTGTTGGCGCCGTCCTTGACGAGCTGGTTGAGGCGGTCGACCTTGGCCGAGTCCGGCTCACCGTTCTCGGCGGTCAGCTCGCCGACGAGCGTCATGCCCTCCCCGGTGGCCTTGTCCAGGCCGCGCGCAGCGGAATCGTTGAACGACTGGTCGCCACGGCCGCCGAGGTCGTAGGCGAGACCGATCTTGGCCGTGCCGCCCGCTGCTGCGGACTCGCTGGACGACTCGCTGGACGACTCGCTTGCGGGCGCACTGGATGACTCGGCGGGAGCCTGGCTGGATTCGCTGGTCTGCGACTCGCTGCTGGTGGCGGCGCTGGACGAGGAATCGCTGCTGCCGGAATTCGAGGCACAGGAGGCCAGCACCATGCCGGCAACCGCCACACCGACGACGAGACGAAGAGTTCTGGCTCGACGCACGTTTGTCTCCTTCAGGTAATAGTGCACGCTCCGGCTGGTCGGCCGGGGCGCGTCCGCTGACTACCAGCGGCACGTATCGGGGCACGCTACCGCGCGGCGATCGCTTGAGCGAGTCCTTGCGCGGCACCGTGATCGAATCGTGCTCATATCCGCGATCGATCCCACGTTCGTGGTCCCGGTGACTGCACCGACCGGTGTCTCCAGTCGATTCAGTCGATACCAAGATAAGCCGCGACGACACGGTCGTCGGACAACAATTCCTGCGCCGGGCCGGAATGCGCCACGGAACCGGTCTCGATCACGTAGCCGTAGTCCGCCGCGCGCAGCGCCCTGCGGGCATTCTGCTCGACGAGCACCACAGTGGTCCCGGAGTCCTTGATCTGGGCGATCACGTCGAACACCTCGTCGACGATCTTCGGTGCCAGGCCCATCGACGGCTCGTCGAGCAGCAGCACGGCTGGTTCGGCCATCAGCGCCCGCGCGATGGCCAGCATCTGCTGTTCGCCGCCGGACAGGGAGCCGGCCGCCAGGTCGCGCCGCTCGGCGAGCACCGGAAAGCGCAGGTAGAGCTCATCGGCGCGCTCGGCGGCACCGCCCGAGCGGTGCCATGCGCCCAGCCGCATGTTCTCGGCGACCGTCATGGTGGCGAGGATCTCACGTCCCTCCGGCACGAGTACCAGTCCCTCGGCGACGAGCCGGTGCGCGGGCATCCGGGTGATGTCCCGCCCGCCCAGCCGCACGCTGCCGCTGCGCGGGCGTATCAATCCGGCCACGGCGGACAGGATCGACGTCTTGCCGGCGCCGTTCGCCCCGACCAGCGTCACCAACGATCCGGGCTCGGCGCGGAACGACACACCGTGCACCGCCTCGATCCGTCCGTAGCCGACGGTGAGGCCCTCGACCTCGAGCACTGAATCAGGCATCGGTGCCCTCCTCGGCATGGTCGGTGTCGGTGCCCAGGTAGGCGTCGAGCACAGCGGGGTCGTGCGCGACGGTCTGCGGGTCGCCGTCGGCGATCACCTCGCCGAAGTCGAGCACGGTGACCCGGGTGCAGGTGGACAACACCATGCGCACATTGTGTTCGATCAGCAGGATCGTCAGGCCGTCGTCGGCCAGTGTCCGGATGAGGCCGGCCAGTTCGCCCGCCTCCACGTGGTTCATGCCGGCGGCCGGCTCGTCGAGGATCAGCAGGGCCGGATCGCTGGCCAGGGCGCGGGCGATCTCCAGGCGGCGCTGGTCACCGTAGGACAGCTGCCCCGCGGCCGTCTCCGCCCGGTGTGCCAGGCCGACACGCCGCAACTGCCGCCACGCGGTCGCCACGGCGGCGGCTTCGTCACGCCGCGCCGATCGGGAGAACACCAGGCGCCGGGCGAACGAGGGCCTGGCCGCCACGTGGGTGCCGACCAGGACGTTGTCGAAGGCGCTCATCCGCTCCCACAGCTTCGAGTGCTGGAACGTCCGGGCCACGCCGGCGGCGGCGAAGCGGTGCGCGGCGATCTTGCGGCCGAGCGGCAGGCCGAGCACCGTCGCGGAGCCTGATGTGGGCGGCACCAGCCCGCTGATCATGTTGACCAGGGTGGTCTTGCCGGCGCCGTTCGGCCCGATCAGCCCGAACACATCGCCGGCGCGGATGGTCAGGTCGACCGGGCGCACAGCGCGCACGCCGCCGTACGACTTGGCGATACCGTCCAGCCGCACCAGCTCGCTGCCGACGGCCGGCATCTCGCGACGTGGCAGCCCCGGTACGGATCCGTCCGGCTCGGCGGGCGGCCGGCGCCGCGGGATGAGACCGGCGATGCCCCCGGGCAGGAACAGGATGACGAGCAGCATCAGCAGGCCGGCGATGAACGGCTGGATCCAGCCGGCCTGCACGTCCAGCGCGCGCTGCACCTCCGGGATCAGCGTGATGAAGGCTCCGCCGATGAGCGGCCCCACGAACAGCAGGACCCCGCCCACCATGGCCATCACCAGGCCGTGGATGGCCGCCTCGAAGCCGAAGTCGTTGGGTGTGATCAGGCGGGTGAAGAACGCGTCCAGCACGCCGTAGCCGCCGGCGATGGCTCCGGCCGTGATCACCGCGTACATCTTGTGCCGTGGGACGTCGATGCCGAGCGCGCCGGCGGCCAGCTCGTCCTCCCGGATCGCGGCGTAGCCACGGCCCAGTCGGGACCTCGTCATCCTGGCGAAGAAGTACACCAGGATCGCCACCACGATCCACACCGACCACCAGTCCACCAGCTTGGGCGTGGACAGGCCGGAGGCACGCCCGGTCCACTCCGAGTTGATGAACACGATCCGCACGACCTCGCCGAAGCCGAGAGTGGCGATGGCGAGATAGACGCCGCGCAGGCGCAACACGGGCAGCCCCAGGACGAATGCGATGACGGCGCCCACGACCGCACCGATCACCAGCGCCGAGACCAGCGGCGGCACGAACCCCAGCAGCCTGGTGTCGTCGTGGATCAGCGCTGCGGCCGTGAATCCGCCGATGGAGGCGAAACCCGCCTGCGCGAGCGACAACTGTCCGGCATACAGCACGGCATAGAACGAGAACGCGAAGACGACGGCCAGGCCGATCAGCGACAGCTGCGTGGCGAGTTGCGCGCTCATGGGCGTGTGCCCGCGCTGCGGAAGTCGGATGCGGGCGCCATCAGATCTCCCGGACCGGTCGGCCGCCGAACAGTCCGTTGGGCCGCACGACGAGGATCAGGAACAGCAGGCCGAACGCGATGACGTCCTTCCACGACGAGCCGATGAACGTGATCGCGAACACCTCCGCCAGGCCGAGCGCGTATCCGCCGATGACGGCGCCGGGCAGCGAGCCCATGCCGCCCACGATGATCACCGCCAGGCCCTTGAGCTCGATGCTGCTGCCCAGGTCGAGCTGAGCCACGTTCACGTTCAGCGCGAACAGGACGCCGGCCACCGCACCCAGCGCGGACGACATCGCGAACGTGATCCACGTGATGCGTTCCACATTCAGTCCCAGAACGCGGGCCGCGTGCGGGTTCTCGGCCACGGCCCGCATGCCGCGCCCCAGGCCGGAACGGCCGACCAGCAGGGCGAGCGCCACCATGAGCCCCACCGACACGGCCACGATCACCAGCTGGATCACCGTGGCCTGGGCGCCGGCGATGGAGACCGTGGTGAACGGCAGCGCATCGAACGGGAACTGGTGCCGATCCGGTCCGTACACCGCCTGCAGCAGCGCGATGAAGATGCCGGCCAGCGCGATGGATGAGATCAGACCGGCGAAGTGCGCATCCCGGCGCCCGGCCAGCGGCCGGAAGGCGACCCGCTCGATGACGACGCCCAGGATCGCGCCGGCGACCAGGACCGCGGGGATCGCGAGCCACACCGAGAACCCGGCGTCCGTCACCAGGGTGATGGCGATGTACGCGCCGGCCGCGAATACGGCGGAGTGCGCAAGGTTGAGCCGGTCCAGGACGCCGAAGACGAGGGTGTAGCCGACTGCGAAGAGCGCGTAGATGGATCCGGTGAAGATGCCGTTCAACAGTTGCTGCACGCCGGCACCTCCTTGCCCACTGCGGCGGGAAGGTCGCGGCCCGTCGCCGATCGATTCGGCCGTCGCATGAATCCGCCCCTCACGCGGCTGAGCGCCGCTGGTCTGTTGTCGCCTCGCCATCGGCCGAGCCCGGTCGGCCGCACCGCTGCGACCGGCCGGGCTCGTACGTGGACGCTACTTCAGGACGGCGAACTTGCCGTCCTGGACGATCTGGACGACGGCGGTGTGGCTCGCGTCGCGACCGTCGGTGAAGGTGAAGGCGCCCAGCGGGGTGTCGAGATCCTTGATCTTCGCGAAGTTCGCAATGATCGAGTCGCGGTCGGCCGAGCAACCCAGCCGCACCGCGGCGTCCACCAACAGCATGCCGGTGTAGGCCTGGGCGGCGAACTGGTCGGGCGCCGCGCCGAACTTGTCCTGGTAGGCCTTCATGAAGTTCACCGAGGTCGGATTGGTGGACGCCGAGTTCCAGGCAGCCCCCACGACGACGCCTTCCGCCGCGGAGCCGGCGTCCTTCATCAGCGCCGGCGAGTTGAAGCCGTTGCCGCCGATGATCGGCATCGTCATGCCGAGCTGGCGCGCCTGGGTGACGATCGGCACCGCCGCGTCGATGAGCGAGGAGACGACGAGCGCGTCCGGGTTGGCGCCCTTCGCCTGGGTGAGCAGCGATCGGAAGTCGGTGTCGCTCTTGGAGAATGTGAGCGTGGCGTCGGTCTTGATGCCCGACTTCTCGAGTGCGTCCTTGAACGCGTCGTAGCCGCCCTCGGAGAACGCGTCGTCGTTGGCGTACATCACCACGACGTGCGAGATGCCGTACTTGGCCTTGGCCGCCTCGACGGTCTGCGGGATCACGGCGGCCTCGGTGAGCGAGTCGCGCCAGATGTAGTTGCCGATGTCGGTGATGCCGGCGGCGGTGTTGGACACGCCGAGGACCGGCTGCTTCGCGTCCTGGGCGATCGGGTCGGTCTGCTTGGCGGCGTCGGACAGTGTCGGCCCGATGATGACGGAGTCGCCGGCCGAGATCATCGACTCGAAGATGGAGATGGCCTGCTTGTTGTCGGTCTGGGTGTCCTGGACATTGACGTCGTAGGTGACGCCGCCCTTGGCATTGAGCTGCTCGGTCGCCAGGTCCACGCCGTTCTTCTGGGTGGCGCCGTACTGGGCTCCGGCTCCGGTCAGCGTGAACGCCACGCCGACCTTCACGGGATCGGTGAGCGAGCAGTCCGCGCCGGCCGCCGCGCTGCCGTTCGAGCTGCCCGCAGAGGAGCTCTCACTGCTCGAGGAGCTCTCCGAGCTGGATCCGGCGGCCGGGCTCTCGCTCGACGGGCTCGCTGCAGAGCTCTCGCTCGCCGATCCGCTGCCGCCGTCGCTCGTGGAACCGCAGCCGGCGAGCACCATCGCCCCGACCGCGGCTGCCGCCAGCCATGCACGCGTCTTCTTCACCGTTGTCTCCGTCCTTGTATCGCCCGAAGGTCGGTCCACCGGTCGGCCCCATGGTCGGCCGCTACACCACTGACGTTGTCGTGGTCTGCGCCCGCATGCCGAGTCCGGGCGAGAGGCGGCGGGGAGCAGGCGATTCATACTGTAAACCGGGCGTCGGTCACCCCCGGGGTCGGTTTGATTACAGATTGACAACAAGAATTCGCGCAGGCCGGACGAAACAGCGCTAATCCGGCGCCTCGGCCGCCGCGATCAGCGGGCCGGGCCCGCCCACAGCATCGAATATGACGTCAATCACTGTCGGGCGCGACCGCGGAGTCACCGCCCTTGCGGGGCCGACGCTCGGCCGTGCCCAGCCACGCGGCGATCATCAACAGTGCCCGGGCCACCAGGTTGAAGAACAGCAACAGGCCGATGATCGCGCCGAACACCACGCCGGACGGAGATGACGCCATGCGGGTGACGAGCAGCGTCAGCGCCGCCTTGAGCACCTCGAACACCGCGGCCATGGCCAGGGACCCTTTGAGCAGCGTCCACCGGTCGACCCGCCGGGAGCGCTCCGGCAGCATCGTGTAGATCCAGGCGAAGATCAGCGTGCTGGCGGCGATGGCGAGCGCGAACGGCCCGATCCGCAGGACGACCTCGAGGGCGCTCCCGTCGCGGATGCCGAGCCATCGCAGGATCACATCCTGGGCGGCCGTGCCGAGGGCCGTGAGGGTGAACGAGACGGCCACGGCCACCAGCAGCCCGCCGAGCGCCGCCAGGTCGCGGACGTATTGGAGCAGCACGCTCTTCAGCGGTTTCGACGGCTTCTCCCATTGCGGCCGCCACTGCGCGCGGACGGCGTCACGCACGTTGCCCATCCAGTTGAGCCCGGAGTACAGGGCGACGACCAGGCCGATGATGCCGACGGCCAGGCTCTGCCCGACGGCGTCATCGATGAGGCCGCCGACCTGCGTGGCCAGATCCCCGGATGGGATCAGCTCGGTGATCTGCTGCTTCAACGTGTTCAGCAGGTCCGGCTGCGAGGCCAGCACCAACCCGGCGATGGAGAACGCCACCATCAGGATCGGCACCAGCGACAGGAACGAGAAGTACGTGATCGCCGCCGCGAGCGGACCGGCCATCCGATCCTGCGCCCGCTCCCAGGCCCGGATCAGGTGGCTGACCCCCGGGCGGGCGGACACGCGCCGCCACAGGTGCTGGGCACCGCCGAGCAGCCGCGCCCAGCGGCCGGGCCGCGGCCGCTTCGTGTCGCTCGATATCTCCGTCACGCGCTGGGCATCGTCCTTCTCGGGTCCCTGCGCCTCAGCTACCCGGTGGCGCCTGCAGGAAACCCAGTCGGTCGTACACGGTGTGCAGCGTCGTCCCGGCCGCCTCCGCCGCCCGTCGCGAGCCGACGGCGAGCAGTCGATCCAGCTCCGCGGGGTCCGCCAGGTACTCGGCCACCCTCGCCTGCAGCGGCTCGGCAAACGCGGCGAACGCCTCTGCCACAGCGCCCTTCAGATCGCCGTAGCCCTTGCCCGCGAAGTCGCGCTCGATGTCGGCGATGCTGCTGCCGCCGAAGGCGCCGAGTAGCGTCATGAGGTTCGCCACCCCCGGTTTCGCGTCGCGGTCGAACCGGATCTCGCGGTCGTTGTCGGTGACCGCCGACTTGATCTTCTTGATCGACTGCTTCACCGGAGCCAGCAGGTCCAGCGAGCCGCTCGGTGCCGACTTGCTCATCTTCGCGGTCGGCTCGGTGAGGTCGTAGACCTTGGCGACCTCTTTCACGATGTACGGCTCAGGCACGGTGAACGTGTCGCCATAGCGGGCGTTGAACCGCTGCGCCAGATTCCGGGTGAGCTCGAGGTGCTGCCGCTGGTCCTCTCCCACCGGCACCTGGTCGGCCTGGTAGATCAGGATGTCCGCGGCCATCAGCACCGGGTAGGTGAACAGGCCGACGCTGGCCCGGTCGGCGCCGCCGCGGGCGGCCTTGTCCTTGAACTGCGTCATCCGGGAGGCCTCGCCGAATCCCGTCAAACACTCGAGCACCCACGACAGCTGCACGTGCGCCGGCACCTGTGACTGGACGAACAGGGTGGACCGATCGGGGTCCACCCCCAGCGCCAGCAGTTGCGCCGCCGAACTGCGAATCCAGGATCGCAGCAGCGCGGGGTCCTGCTCGACGGTGATGGCATGCAGGTCGACGACGCAGTAGAAGGCGTCGTGCGTCTCCTGCAGCGACACCCACTGCTTGAGCGCGCCCAGGTAGTTGCCGACATGGAACGAATCCGAGGTCGGCTGGATTCCGGACAGCACCCGCGGCCGCCCGTGCTCGGATGCCGCTGTCGTTTGTGCACTGGAATCGGGTATGACGTTGTTCTCGGGCATGGGTCGATCTTCCCATCGATGGGCCGCAGGTCCGAACCGTGGGGACGCGGGTCAGCGCCGGGCGGGGTCGGCCACGTCGCGCTCGATCGCGATGCGGGCGATGCGCCGCCCGTCCATCGTGACGACCACCAGCCGCACCATGTGCCCCCCGGGCTGCTCGGGCGCAACGCCGGCGTCCGCGTCGCCGGGCTCCGAGCCGTCGTCGCGCTCGGCGGACCGCGAGGATCCGTCCCGGTCCGCGGCCAGGGTGTCCGGAACCTGGACGACGTCGCCCTCGCGCGGCACCCGGCCGAGCCGGGCCATCAGGAAACCGGCGGCGGTGTCGTACGGTCCCGGCTCGAGCGAGATGCCGGTCTGCTCCTCGAAATCGTCCAGGTTCAACCGACCGTCCACCTCGCCCTGGTAGCCGGCCGGCAGTGCGTGCCGGCCGTCCGGCTCCTCGTCGTCGGAGCGCATCTCGCCGACGATCTCCTCGACGAGGTCCTCGATCGTGACGATGCCGTCGGTGCCTCCGTATTCGTCCACGACGACCGCGAGGTGTTGCCCCGCGCTGCGCATCTCCTGCATCGCGTCCAGCACGTTCTTGGTGCCCGGGAGCACCGTCACCGGCCCGGCCACGTCACCGACCGTGGCAGCCCGGCCCAGCGGGTGCGTGGACGTGAGGATCTCGGTGATGTGCACGACGCCGACCACCTCGTCCGAGTCGCGGCCGATCACCGGGAACCGGGAATGCGTCATCCCGGCGGTGTGCCGCGCCGCCCGGGACAGCGTCATGCTCGCCGGCAGGAACTCGACCTCGGGCCTGGGCACCATCACCTCGCGCACCAGCGTGTCCTCGGCCGCGAAGACGTCCGAGATCACCCGGCGCTCCATCGAGGAGAGCGACTCGTGCGCGGCGACCAGGCCCTGGAGTTCCTCCTCGGAGATCACGTCGCCCTTGGCATGCGGGTCGCCGCCCAGGATGCGGACGGCGCCGTTCGTGCACTTGCCCAGCAGCCACACCACTGGCCGGAAGGCCGTGGCCAGCATCGTCAACGGCCCGGAAGCCATCAGCGCGATCGATTCGCTGCGCTGCAGACCGAGCCGTTTCGGTGCGAGTTCGCCCAGCACCAGCGACACGAATGCCAGCAGCAGGGTGATCCCGATCAGGGCGAGCGTGTCGGCCAGACCCGGCGTCATGCCCAGCGCCACGAAGCCGCCGGCGACCCGGCCGGCGATCGTCGCCGCCCCGAACGCGGACGAGAGCATGGTGGTGACCGTGACGCCGATCTGCACGGCGGCCAGGAACCGGTTCGGGTCGGAGATCAGATGTGCCAGCCGCCGGCCGCGTTTGCCGCGGGTCGCGGCGAGCTGCTTCACCTGGCTCTCGCGCAACGAGACGAGCGCGATCTCCGCCGAGGTGAACGCGCCTCCGACGAAGATCAGCGCCAGCACCAGGGCGATCTCGACGCCGAGATTGTTCATGTCAGGCCCCCGGGGCTGCTGGGGCGGGCTCGATCTCCGTGCCGATGTCGTAGTCGATGGTCACCGGGGCGTGGTCGGAGATGCGCTCGGCATAGCTGGGCGCCCGGTCGACCGACCCGGCGCGCGCGAGCGCGGCCAGGCCCGGCGTGGCCCAGTGGTGGTCGATACGCCAGCCCGCGTCGTTGTCGAACGCCTTGCCGCGCCACGACCACCACGAATACGGACCCGGCTGGTCCGGGTGCAGCCGGCGCAGCACATCGACCACGGAGCCGGATTCCGGGTCGATCTGCAGGCCGTACCAGGCGCGTTCCTCGGGGAGGAATCCGTCGGACTTCAGGTTCGTCTTCCATGCCTTGATGTCGTTCTCGGTGTGCGCGATGTTGAAATCGCCGCACACCAGGTACTGCCGACCGGCCGCGGCGCCGCGGGCGGTCGCAGCCACGACGTATGCCGAGAACTCCGTCATGAAGCGCAGTTTCGCCTCGAATTTCGGGCCGTACACATCGCCCTTGGGCAGGTACAGGGACGCCACGGTCAGCTGCGGCAAGTCCACCTCGATGTAGCGGCCCTGGGGGTCGAACTCGACCGATCCGAAGCCGATCCGCACGTCGCTCGGCTCGTCGCGGGACAGCACGGCGACCCCGTTGCGCCCCGCCCGCTCGCCCGCATGGTAGGCGAAGTGATAGCCGTCGACCGCCTCGTCGGGCACCTGATCGGCCGGGGCGCGCACCTCTTGCAGGCAGATCACGTCCGGCTGTCGCGCCTGCACCCACGCAGGGTAGCCACGCCGGAGCGCGGCGCGGATCCCGTTGACGTTATGGCTGGCAATACGCAAGGGCCGTGTCCTTTCCGAGCATGACGGATCGTCCCATTATGCCGACTGCGCACGCCCTTGCCGCTGACTGTGGCAGGCTCAGTGGGGTGCAGGCAGCCGTGTATTCGTCCATTGCCGGGCCGATCGACGTGCGCGATGTCCCCCGGCCGACGTGTCCCGCCGACGGAATCGTCCTCCGCGTCGGGGCGACCGGGATCTGCCGTTCGGACTGGCATGCCTGGCGTGGCCGTGAGGTAGTGGCGCTGCCCCACATCGGTGGTCACGAGTACGCGGGCACGATCGCCGAGATCGGTGCCGCCGTCACGGGTCTCGCCGTTGGCAGCCGGGTAACGGTCCCGTTCGTGTGCGGCTGTGGCATCTGTGAGTTCTGCGTAGCGGGCGACGCGCAGGTCTGCCCGGACCAACGCCAGCCGGGCTTCGACCTGCCCGGCTCCTTCGCGGAGTACGTCGCGGTGCCGGCCGCCGCCGTGAACGTGGTGGGGTTGCCGGATTCGGTCGGGTTCACCGAAGCGGCGGCGCTGGGGTGCCGGTTCGCCACCGCATTCCGGGCGGTCGTCGCGCACGGACGGGCCGCCCCCGGACAGTGGGTCGCCGTACACGGCTGTGGTGGCGTGGGCCTGTCCGCGGTGATGATCGCCGTCGCGCTCGGGGCCCGAGTGATCGCGATCGACGTATCCGATAAGGCGCTTGCCCGCGCGGCATCACTCGGGGCCGAGATCACGATCGATGCCACGGAAGGCGACCCCACGTCGGTCGGCGACGCCGTACAGCGCGCCACCGGCGGAGTGCACCTTTCGGTCGATGCGCTGGGCTCGGCGGCCACGGCCGTCGCCTCGGTCTCGTCGTTGCGCCGGCGCGGCCGCCACATCCAGGTCGGCCTCCTGCACGGCCCGGACGTGCACCCGCCATTGCCGCTCGATCGCGTCATCGGCTGGGAGCTGGAGATCATCGGATCGCACGGCATGTCGGCGCGCGACTACCCGGCGATGCTGGACATGGTGGCCAACGGGACCCTGCAACCCGCGAAGCTGGTGGCCCGGACCATCGGCCTGGACGGGGTCGGAGCCGCGCTGGCCGCCATGGACCGGCCCGGCTCCGACGGCATCACCGTCGCGGTGCCGTAAGAGGCGTGACGCAGCCGTAGCGGAGGGTGTCACGAGCGCGGAGGTGTGACGCGGCCGCAGTGCAGGGTGTCACGAGCGCGGAGGTGTGACGCGGCCGCAGTGCAGGGTGTCACGAGCGCCAGCGAGTGCTGCCCGGAACGAAGGCAAGGAACGCCTCAAAACGGCGCAGCGAGTGCCGCCCGGAACGAAGGCAAGGAACGCCTCAAAACGGCGCAGCAAGTGCCCGCCCCTGTGGCCCGACAGTTGACTGCCCCGGCGGAGCCTATGCGGTCCGCTGGGGCAGTCAACTGTGAAACCGTCAGGCGAGCTTGGCCTGCAGATTCTCGTCCAGCGCCGCCAGGAACTCCTCAGTGGTCAGCCAGCCCTGGTCCGGGCCGACCAGCAGCGCCAGGTCCTTCGTCATCTTGCCGGATTCCACGGTCTCGATGATGACGCGCTCCAGCGTCTCCGCGAAGTGAGTCACCTCCGGTGTCCCGTCCAGCTTGCCGCGATGCTTGAGACCGCCGGTCCACGCGTAGATGGAGGCGATCGGGTTGGTGGACGTGGGCTTGCCGGCCTGGTGCTGCCGGTAGTGCCGGGTCACCGTGCCGTGCGCGGCCTCCGCCTCCACGGTCTTCCCGTCCGGCGTCATCAGCACCGACGTCATCAGCCCCAGTGAGCCATAGCCCTGGGCCACCGTGTCCGACTGGACATCGCCGTCGTAGTTCTTGCAGGCCCAGACGTAGCCGCCCTCCCACTTGAGCGCGGAGGCCACCATGTCGTCGATCAGCCGGTGCTCGTAGGTGATCCCGGCGGCCTGGAAACGCCCGGCGTACTCGTTTTCGAACACCTCGGCGAAGATGTCCTTGAACTGCCCGTCGTAGGCCTTCAGGATCGTGTTCTTGGTGGACAGGTACACGGGATAGTTGCGCTGCAGTCCGTATTCGAAGCTGGCTCGCGCGAAGTCCGCGATGGACTTGTTGAAGTTGTACATGCCCATGACGACGCCGCCGTCCTCGGGCATCGTCACGACCTCGAGCTCCATCGGGGCCGAACCGTCGTCCGGGGTCCAGGTGAGCGTCACGGTGCCACCCGACGGGATCTTCGCATCGGTGGCCTTGTACTGGTCGCCGAAGGCGTGGCGGCCGATGACGATGGGCTTGGTCCAGCCGGGCACGAGCCGCGGGATGTTGGAGATGACGATCGGCTCGCGGAAGATGACGCCGCCCAGGATGTTGCGGATGGTGCCGTTCGGCGACTTCCACATCTTCTTCAGGCCGAACTCCTCGACCCGCGCCTCGTCCGGTGTGATGGTGGCGCACTTGACGCCCACGCCGTGCTTCTTGATGGCGTTCGCGGCGTCGATGGTGACCTGGTCGTCCGTGGCGTCCCGATGCTCGATGCCCAGGTCGTAGTAATCGAGGTTGAGGTCCAGGTAGGGCAGGATCAGCCGGTCCTTGATGAACTGCCAGATGATCCTGGTCATCTCGTCGCCGTCGAGCTCGGCTACGGTGCCCGTCACCTTGATCTTCGCCATCGCGCCCTGATTCCTTCCCTGGTGCGTACATAGTGCGGCCGCACGTACGTGTCGTCGTGACCTTCTGCAGGGAGCCTACTGGTCAGGCGTGACGCGTCCCTACGCGTGGGGAGTGACCGTGACCAGCGCCATACCGGCGAGCAGCGCGGCGATCGCCACGAACACCGCCGTGTCGAACAGTCGGGACCGCACCGCCAGCACACCGACCGCTGCGGTCGGCAGCACCAGGCGCAGCACCGCCCCGAGCGCGGCCGCGCCGGCCAGCACGGCACTGCCCAGCCGCCACCGGTCGGCGGCCACGATCACCACCCCCACGACGATCGTCGCGATCACCAACGTGATCGGAATGGCGCGGCGCAGGCGGGTTTTCACGGAACGAGGCACTCACGCACCGGCGGCAGCACGCTCCGCCGCGGCCACCACATTCGTCAGCAGCATCGCCCGGGTCATCGGGCCGACCCCGCCCGGGTTCGGAGCCAGATAGCCGGCGATCTCGACAACGGCCGGATCCACGTCGCCCGCGATCTTCCCCTCCACCCGGGACACCCCGACGTCCAGCACGGCGGCACCGGGCTTGATCATGTCGGGTGTCACCAGGCCAGGCCGCCCGGCGGCGGCGACCACGATGTCCGCGCGCCGCACCTCGGCGGCCAGGTCGCGGGTGCCGGTGTGGCACAGCGTGACGGTGGCGTTCTCACTGCGCCGGGTGAGCATCAGCCCCAGCGGGCGGCCCACCGTGAGCCCCCGGCCGATGATCACGGCGTGCGCGCCGGCGATCGGCACGTCGTACCGGCGCAGCAGCTCGATGATGCCGGCCGGTGTGCACGGCTCCGGCGCCGGATGGCCGAGCACCAGACTGCCCAGGTTGTAGGGGTGCAGCCCGTCCACGTCCTTGGCGGGATCGACCTTCTCCAGGATCGCGAACTCGTCCAGTCCGGTCGGCTGTTGCACCAGGAATCCCGTGCACGCAGGGTCGGCGTTGAGGCCCCGGACGGCGTCCTCCGCCTCGGCCTGTGTGGTGCCGGCGGGCAGATCCACCCGGATCGATGCGATGCCCACCTCGGCGCAGTCGCGGTGCTTGAACGCGACGTACGTCTGGCTGCCCGGATCGTCACCGATCAGCACGGTGCCCAGTCCGGGCGTGATACCGCGTGCGGCCAGCGCCGCCACCCGAACCCGGAGCTCGTCCTTGACCGTGGCCAGGGTCGCCTTGCCGTCCAGTTTGATCGCCGTCACGGCCTCGATCCTGCCATGCACGGGGACGGGAGCTGCGGGCTGGCTGCCATAGACTCAGCAGCACTATGACTACCCCGAACTCCGCGTCATTCCCGATCGGCCCGGTTCGCCTGCGCGTGGCGCCGTCGCCGACCGGCGACCCGCACGTGGGCACCGCCTACGTCTCGCTGTTCGACCTGGCGTTCGTGCGCCAGCAGGGCGGCCAGTTCGTGCTGCGGATCGAGGACACCGACCGCGCGCGCTACGTGGCGGATTCGGAGCAGCAGATCTTCGACACGCTGCGCTGGCTCGGGCTCGACTGGGACGAGGGGCCGGACAAGGGCGGGCCGTTCGCGCCGTACCGGCAGTCCGAGCGCCTGGACACCTACCAGCCATATGTCCAGAAGCTGATCGACGACGGCCACGCCTACTACTGCTGGTGCTCGACCGATCGACTGAGGCTGATGCGGGAGAAGCAGCAGAAGCTGCGGCTGCCCACCGGCTACGACCGGTTCTGCCTGGGCAAGACCCGGGAGGAGCGCGCCCAGCTGCCCGGGTTCAGCGAGACGCCCGTCGTGCGCATGCTGATCCCGGATGACGACGCGGACGTGCCGACCGAGTTCGACGACCTGATCCGGGGGCGCATCTCGGCGCCCCGCCCGGACGACCAGGTGATCCTGAAGGCGGACGGTTTCCCGACGTACCACATGGCGGTCGTGGTGGACGATCACGAGATGGGCATCACCCACGTGGTGCGCGGCGAGGAGTGGATCTCGTCGACGCCGAAGCACATCCTGCTCTATCGCTGGCTCGGCCTGGAGCCGCCGGCGTTCGCGCACATGCCGCTGCTGCGCAACGAGAACAAGTCGAAGATCTCCAAACGGAAGAACCCGGCCGCCCGGCTGATGTGGTTCCGGGAGCAGGGATATCTGCCGGAGGCGCTGATCAACTTCCTGGCGCTTCTCGGTTACCCGCCGGTCGTCGAGCCGGACGGGACCGAACGGGAGATCACCGATTTCGCGGAGTTCTCGGCAGGGTTCTCCTGGGACAAGGTCTCCCCGGTCGGCCCGATCTTCGACCTGAAGAAGCTGAACTGGCTGAACGGCCACTACATCCGCTCGCTGCCGACGGAAGAACTCGCGAAGCGGATCGTCCAGTTCCAGATCGAGGCCGGGGCGCTACCGGCCTCACCGTCGCCCGAGCAGCTGCGGCTGGTGACCGCCGCCACGCCGCTGGTCGCCGAGCGGATCACGCTGCTCGCCGAGACCGTGGAGATGATGGCGTTCCTGTTCGTGCGCGACGAGGATCTGACCTTCGACGACGACGCCACGGCGAAGCTCTCCGAGGCAACGCCGGAGATCCTGGACGCAGCCACGGCCGCGCTCACCGCGCTGGACGGTTTCGAGCATGACGCCATCCACACCGCGTTGAACGCGGCCCTGATCGACGGCTTGGGGCTGGGGCCCAAAGTGGCCTTCGCGCCGCTGCGTACGGCGATCAGCGGCAAGCGCATCTCGCCGCCGCTGTTCGAGTCGATGGAACTGTTGGGGAAAGACTCGTGCCTTGTCCGGATTGCGAAATTCCGGGCCACCCGATAGCGACTTCAGCCGGTTTGCGGAACTAGCAGATCAGCGCGTGTGTCAAACGTTGTCGATAACGATTTACTTCGGTATGCTCAGCGAGTGCAATTCAGCCCTCGAGTCACGATCCGCGACGTCGCCGCCCAGGCCGGCGTGTCGGTGGCGACCGTCTCGAAGGTGATCAATGCGCGATACGGCGTCGCCGCCGAGACCACGCAGCGGGTGCGCGCCGTCATCGACGAGTTGGGCTACGAGGCGAGCCTAGTCGCGCAGAGCCTGCGCAACCAGCGCACCAACGTCATCGGCGTCCTGGTCGCGGACATCGAGCCGTTCAGCGCCGAACTGCTCAAGGGCGCCGCTGACGCCATCCGGGGCTCCGGCTTCGAACTGGTCGTCTACTCTGCCGGCGGGCGCGCCAGCGAACAGGTCGGCTGGGAGCGCCGTTACCTCTCCCGGCTGTCGGGCACGCTGCTGGACGGGGCCGTTCTGGTGACCCCCACCATCACCGAGGCGGACATGCGCCGGGGCACGCCGATCGTCGCGGTGGACCCGCACACCGGCCCGGCGGACCTGCCCACCGTGGCCGCGGACAGCCTGGCCGGCGCCCGGTCGGCCGTCGAGTACCTGTTACAGCTCGGCCATCAACGCATCGGCCTGATCACCGGCCGGCCCGATCTGCAGTCCGCCCAGCTCCGCGAGGCAGGCTACCGCCAGGCGCTCACCGATGCCGGGCAAGCCGTCGATCCCGCATTGATCGTCCCCGGCGGGTACGACCCGGACGTGGCGCGGGAGTCGGCCCGGGCGCTACTGTCGTCGCCGTCCCGCCCCACCGCCATCCTGGGCGCCAACGACATCTCCGCCATCGCCGTCATCGACGCCGCCCGGTCGCTTGGTCTGTCCGTGCCGGAGGACCTCTCCGTGGCCGGATTCGACAACATCCCGGAGTCGGCGCTGTGCGACCCGCCGCTGACCACCGTGGAGCAGCCGATCCGTGCGATGGGCCGCCGCGCCGTCGAAATGCTGATCGCGCTGATCCGCGGCGAGGACGTCGCGGAGCGCCACCTCACCCTGGCGACCAGGATCGTGGTGCGAGCCAGCACCGCGGCGCGATAGCGACCCGGCGCGTCTGCCGCAGCACTACGAGAGGATTGAAGTATCTGTGAACCTCGCTAACAGTGTCGTCCCCGCATGGCGCGACCCCTCCGCCCCACCCGACGAGCGCGTGGCGGACCTGCTGTCGCGAATGACGCTGTCCGAGAAGCTCTCGCAGCTCTACGGGGTGTGGGTCGGGGCGGACTCCGGCGGCGGCGACGTGGCGCCGCACCAGCACGACATGTCGGGCGAGCCGCTGGTCTGGGACGACGTCATCGCCGGCGGACTGGGCCAGTTGACCCGGCCGTTCGGTACCGCCCCGATCGACCCGGCTGCCGGCGCGGCCAGCCTGGCGCACAGCCAGCGACAGATCATGGCCGCCAACCGGTTCGGCATCCCGGCGCAGGTGCACGAGGAGTGCCTGACCGGCTTGGCCGCGTGGCAGGCGACGATATTCCCGTCGCCGCTGTGCTGGGGCGCGACGTTCGACCCGGATCTGATCGAGGACATGGGCGCGGCGATCGGTGGCCACCTCAGGCAGCTCGGCGTGCACCAAGGCCTTGCCCCCGTGCTGGACGTGGTGCGCGACCTGCGTTGGGGGCGCGTCGAGGAGACCATCGGCGAGGACCCGCTGCTCGTGGGCACGATCGGGTCCGCGTACGTGCGCGGCCTGGAGTCGGCGGGAATCGTCGCCACCTTGAAGCATTTCGTGGGCTACTCGGCGTCCGCGGCCGGGCGCAACCTCGCGCCGGTGTCGATCGGCCCGCGCGAATTCGCGGACGTGCTGTTTCCGCCGTTCGAGATGGCCCTCGCCGCGGGTGCCCGTTCGGTGATGAACTCCTACACCTCGCTGGACGGCGTGCCGTCCGCGGCCGACCCGCACCTGCTCACCGGAGTCCTGCGTGGCGAGCTGGGCTTCACCGGCACCGTGGTGGCCGACTACTTCTCCGTCGCGTTCCTGCACACCCTGCACGGCGTGGCCGGATCACTCGCCGATGCGGCACGTCTGGCGCTGGCCGCGGGCATCGACGTGGAGCTGCCGACGGTGCACAGCTTCGGTGAGCCGCTGCGCCGCGCCGTTGAAGACGGAGACGTCGACGAGGCGCTGATCGACCGCGCCGCGGCGAGGGTGTTGCGCCAGAAGTGCGAGATCGGTCTGTTGGACGCCGATTTCGACCCGGAGCCGCACGGCGCCATCGACCTGGACAGTGCCGAGTCGCGGGCGCTGGCCCGGCGTGTGGCCGCCCGGTCCGTCGTCCTGCTGCACAACCCGATCGGCGTACTGCCGCTGGCAGGTGGCCTTCGGGTCGCCGTGGTCGGGCCCCGCGCCGACACCCCGCAGGCGATGCTGGGCTGCTACTCGTTCCCGATGCACGTGGGCATCCAGCACCCGGAGGTGCCGCTCGGCGTCGAGATCGACACGATCGCGTCGGCGCTCGCCGCGGATCCGGCAGGCTATCGGATCGCCTACGCGCCGGGTGGCGGAGTCCGCGACGCCACCGACGACGAGATCACCCAGGCCGCGGCCGCGGCCGCGGCCGCGCAGGTGTGCGTGGCGGTGCTCGGCGACCAGGCAGGACTCTTCGGCCGCGGCACGTCCGGCGAGGGCTGCGATGCGACCGACCTGCGCCTGCCCGGCCGCCAGGAGGAACTGCTGGAGGCCCTGATCGCCACCGGGACACCCGTCGTCGCCCTGCTGCTGGTCGGGCGGCCCTACGAATTGTCCCGGCAGATCGACCGGCTCGCCGGCCTGGTATGCGGGTTCTTCCCGGGGCAGCAGGGCGCCGTCGCCGTCGCGGACGTGCTCGCCGGGCGGGTCGACCCGTCCGGCCGGCTTCCGGTGAGCTTCCCGGCCGCGGGCGCCAGCCAGCCCTCTACCTACCTCGCACCGCGACTGGGGCATCGCAGCGACGTGAGCACGGTCGACCCGACCCCGCTTTTCCCGTTCGGATTCGGCCTGTCGTACCGGCCGGCGACCTGGGTCGCCGTGCGGCCGGAATCGGCCGACTGGCCCACGGACGGCGCATGGACGGTCCACGTCACCCTGCGGGGGAACGACGCCGGCCCCACCTCCGAGGTCGTGCAGGTGTACCTGAGCGACCCGGTCGCCGAGGTCGCCCGGCCGTCGCGGTACCTGGTCGCGGCGCCGCGAGCGGATCTCGCCCCCGGCGAGGAGAAGACCGTATCCATCACGCTGCACGCCGACGCCGCCTCCTACACGGGGATCGATCTGCGCCGACGGGTCGATCCGGGCGCCGTCACGATTCACGTGGGTACGTCCGCGCGCGACGACCACGCCTCGTTCCACGTGGCCATGACGGGACCGGTGCGGATCGTCGAACGGGAGCGGGTGCTGCAACCGGACGTCACGATCGGCGGCGCAGCCCGGGGCGGCGTCATCCATGTTCGTTGACCTGCCGCTCGAGCAGCTGCGCGAGTACCGACCGGCGATCCCGCTGCCCGGTGACTTCGACGAGTTCTGGGCCGGGCAGGTCGCCGCGGCGCGCTCCGTGGACGCGGCGGGCGCGGCGTTCCGGCCGGTCCCGGCGCCGCTGGCCGCGATCGACGCGTACGACGTCACGTTCCCGGGGCACGGCGGGGCGCCGATCAAGGGTTGGCTGCTGATGCCGCGGACGGCAGCCGGCGATGCCCCGGTGATCGTGGAATACGTCGGCTACCACGGCGGTCGGGGCGATGTGCTGGATTGGCTGATGTGGGCGAGCTGCGGGCTGCCCCACCTGGTGATGGACAGCCGCGGCCAGGGCGGCGGGTGGCGCACGGCGGACACCGTGGACGCCGGGTCCACCGGCGAGCCGGGCAGCACCGGGTTCCTCACCCGGGGCATCGGCCGGCCGCAGGATCACTACTACACGCGACTGACGATCGACGCCGTCCGCGCGATCGACGCGGTCCGCGCCGAGCCGCTGCTGGCGGGGCGGCCGGTCGTGACGGCCGGCGGCAGCCAGGGCGGTGGGCTGGCCATCGCGGCAGCGCACCTGTCCGGTGACGTCGCCGCGTGTCTGCCGGACGTGCCGTTCCTGAGCCACCTGCGGCGCGCCGCCGAGATCACGGACGCCGGGCCGTACGCGGAGCTGGCCGCCTTCTGCCGGCTGCGCCCCGCCGACGCGGAAACGGCGTTCGCGACGCTCAGCTACCTCGACGTGGCCAATCACGCGCTGCGCGCGTCGGCGCCTGCGCTGTTCTCGGTGGCGCTGCGCGACGACATCGCCCCGCCCTCCACGGTTTTCGCCGCCTACCAGCGCTATGCGGGCCCCAAGGACATCGCCGTCTATCCGTTCAACGGGCACGAAGGCGGCGGTACCGTGCACCGCCGTGCGCAGCTCGAGTACCTGCGCGGACTGTTCCCGAGCATGCCCCGCGGCGTCTAGCGCCGCCGGCGGAAAAAGTACGTGCCACCCGCGCCCCGATCTGCTACGGTCTGATTAAGTTCAGTGCCTAAATTAAAGGGGATCGTCATGGTGTCACCCACGCGCGAGGACAAGTTCACCTTCGGCCTGTGGACCGTCGGCTGGCAGGCGGTCGACCAGTTCGGCGGCGCCACCCGTGCCCCGCTCGACCCGGTGGAATCGGTGCACCGGCTCGCGGAGCTCGGCGCCTACGGCGTCACGTTCCACGACGACGACCTGATCCCGTTCGGCTCTGCCGATGCCGAACGCGACCGGCTGATCGCCCGTTTCAAGGCGGCGCTGGCCGAGACCGGGCTCGTCGTGCCGATGATGACGACGAATCTGTTCAGCCACCCGGTGTTCAAGGACGGCGCCTTCACCAGCAACGACCGGTCGGTGCGCCGGTTCGCGCTGCGCAAGGTGATGCGGAACCTGGACCTGGCGGCCGAGCTGGGCGCCACCACCTACGTGTTCTGGGGCGGTCGCGAAGGCTCCGAATCCGACGCGGCCAAGGACATCCGGGCGGCCCTGGACCGCTACCGCGAGTCCATCGATCTGTTGTCCGAGTACGTGCTGGACCGCGGCTACGGCATCCGCTTCGCCATCGAGCCGAAGCCGAACGAGCCGCGCGGCGACATCCTGCTGCCCACCGTGGGCAACGCACTGGCGTTCATCGAGAAGCTGGCACACCCCGAGATGGTGGGGTTGAACCCGGAGGTGGGCCACGAGCAGATGGCGGGCCTGAACTTCGCGCACAGCATCGCCCAGACGCTGTGGGCCGGCAAGCTCTTCCATATCGACTTGAACGGCCAGCGGTCCATCAAGTTCGACCAGGATCTGGTGTTCGGGCACGGCGACCTGCTGAACGCGTTCTTCCTGGTCGACCTGTTGGACAACGGCTTCCTGGACGGCACCAGCCCGTACAACGGCCCACGCCACTTCGACTACAAGCCGCTGCGCACCGAGAACATCGACGGGGTCTGGGCGTCGGCGGCCGCGAACATGTCCACCTACCTGCTGCTGCGCGAGCGCGCGCGGGCTTTCCGGGCCGATCCGGAGGTCGCCGAGGCGATCGCCGCCACCCGGGTCGCCGAGCTCGGAAGACCGACGCTGACCGCCGGGGAGACCTTCGCCGACCTCATCGCGGACCGCTCCGCCTACGAGGACTTCGACGCGGAAGCCGCCGGCGCACAGGGCTATGGTGTGGTGCGGCTGAACCAGCTCGCCGTCGAGCACGTGCTCGGTGCCCGCGGCTGACGGCATCGCTGCAGCACCGCAGAGCACCGCAGAGCACCGCACCGCACCGCACCGCACCGAGAGGACGACACGCCCATGACGCAGCTCGTCGCCGGGGTCGATTCGTCCACTCAAGCGTGCAAGGTGGTGATCCGGGACGCCGTCACCGGGGAGCTGGTGCGCAGCGGCCGCGCTGCGCACCCGGACGGCACCGAAGTGGATCCGCAGGCGTGGTGGACGGCGCTGCACAGCGCCGCCGCCGCGGCCGGCGGGCTGGACGATGTTGCCGCAATCGCCGTGGGCGGCCAGCAGCACGGCATGGTGTGTCTGGACCATGATGGCGCTGTGGTCCGAGATGCCTTGCTGTGGAACGACACTCGTTCCGCGGACGCCGCGGCGGATCTCGTGTCGGAGCTCGGCGCGCAGGCGTGGGCCGACGCGACCGGGCTCGTTCCGGTCGCCTCGTTCACGGTGTCCAAGCTGCGCTGGCTGGCCGAGCACGAGCCGGAAAACGCCGCCCGCACCGCCGCGGTGTGCCTGCCGCACGACTTCGTGACGGCGCGGCTGCGCGGCGGGGACGGCGCGATCGCGATCGACACGATCACCACCGACCGCAGCGACGCCAGCGGCACCGGTTACTTCTCCGCGGCCGACGACCAGTACCGGCCGGATCTGTTGCGGCGGGCATTCGGGAGCACGCCGCTGCTGCCCACAGTGCTCGGCCCGGCGCAGGCCGCCGGGGTCACCCGCGCCGGCGTCCTGCTCGGCCCCGGCGCGGGCGACAACGCGGCGGCCGCGCTCGGTGTCGGCGCCGGGCTCGGCGACGTGGTGATCTCCATCGGGACTTCGGGCGTGGTGAGCGCCATCAGCGCCGCGCCGCCTGCGGCCGACCCCACCGGGACGGTGGCCGGATTCGCGTCGGCCACCGGGGACTTCCTTCCCCTGGTGTGCACGCTCAACGCGTCGCGGGTACTCGACGCGGCGGCAGCCCTGCTGCGCGTCGATCATGCCGACCTCGCCCGGCTCGCATTGTCGGCGCCCGCCGGCGCCGGCGGGTTGACGCTCATCCCCTACCTCGAGGGCGAGCGCACGCCGAATCGACCGGAATCCACCGGCGCGCTGCACGGACTGACGCTCGACACCTGCTCCCCCGCGTACCTGGCGCGCGCCGCCGTCGAGGGCCTGCTGTGCGGGCTCGCCGACGGCCTCGACGCACTCACCACACAGGGAGTGCCGGTGGAGCGTGTCATCCTGGTCGGCGGCGGTGCCCGCTCCGAGGCGGTACGACGGATCGCCCCGGCGGTCCTGGGCCGGCCCGTCACCGTACCGGAGCCCGGCGAGTACGTGGCCGACGGTGCCGCCCGGCAGGCCGCCTGGGTGCTCGGCGGTGCGCTGCCCGATTGGGCCGGCGCCGGCGGTGAGACCTATGAAGCCACGCCGACACCCGCCGTTCGCGAGCGCTACGCGTCCGTCAGCGAGATGACCGCGACGCGATGATCCAACCGGCCGGGGCGCACACCGTCCGGGAGCACAACCGCAGCCTGCTGCTGAACGCCATCGCCGCCGCGCCCGGGCAGTCCCGAGCCCGCCTGGCCGCCACCACCCATCTGGCCCGGGCCACCGTCTCCGCGCAGGTCGACGAACTGATCGCCGGCGGGCTGGTGATCGAGACGCCGCCGCCACGGCCGACTCGGGGCAGGCCGGCCAGCCCACTGTTGCTGAACCCTGCCGGCCCGGCCGGCCTCGGTATCGAGATCAACGCCGGCTACCTCTCGGCGTGCGTCGTCGACCTGACCGGCGCGGTGCGCAGCCGCCGCAGGATGACCGTGGACAACCGCGCCGCGCACCCCACGGCCACCATCGAGGCAGCCGCGGACCTGGCTGCGGCGGTGCTGAGCGAATCCGGCCTGCGCGCGGCCGGGGTCGCCCTGGGCATCCCGGCCCTGGTGGGGCTGGGCGGCGTCGCGGGGCGGGCGCCGAACCTGCCCGGTTGGCGGGGCTTTCCCGCGGCGGACGCGCTGGCGCGGGCGGTCGGCGTGCCTGTCGTCACCGTGGACAACGAGGCGAACCTGGCCGCATTGGCCGAGCACCGCTACGGCGACGGAGCGGACAGCTTCGTGCACGTGTCCGGGGAGATCGGCGTCGGCGGCGGGCTGGTGTTGGGTGGCGAACTGTTCCGCGGCGTGCGCGGATACGCCGGCGAGTTGGGCCATATCAGCATCGATCCCACGGGCCCGGCCTGCGGCTGCGGCGGGCACGGCTGTGTCGAGCAGTTCGCCGGTCAGATCGCCTTGCTGCGCTCGGCACGGGCATCCTCCACCGCGGCGCTGATCGGCGCGGCCGAGCGCGGCGACCGGACCGCGCTCGACGCGATCTCGCAGGCGGGGACGGCGCTCGGCGTGGCGCTGGCCGGTGTCATCAACGTCGTGGATGTGCCGGTGGCGATCCTGGGTGGCATGTACGCGCGCCTTGGACCGTGGCTGGTGCCCCCGCTGGCAGCCGAGCTCGACGCCCGAGTGGTGAGCGGGCTTTCGGTGCAGGTGCGCACCGGGGCGCTCGGCTCGGATGCGGCCATGCTGGGCGCCGCGGGCGCGGTCCTGGACGCCGTCATGGCCGGCGACGTCCCCACGGCAGTGCGGGCCTGAGTAACGGGCGGCGGCAGGACGGCGGTCAGCCTTTGACCGCGCCCGTCAGCCCGCCCACGATGCGCCGCTCGAAGATGGCGAAGAACAGCAGCGCCGGGATCATCGACAACGACGTGAAGGCCAGCACCATGGCGGTGTCGGTAGAATACTGCGAGCTGAACTGCTGCACGCCCAGCGGCAGCGTGAAGTGGTCGATGTTGTTCAGGATGAACAGCGGCAGCAGGTAGGCGTTCCAGCTTCCGACGAAGGCCAGGATGCCGGTGGTGAGCACGCCCGGCAGCGACAGCGGGATCATCATCCGGAAGAAGAACGACAGCCGGCTGCAGCCGTCCACGATCGCCGCTTCCTCGATCTCCACGGGAATGGCGCGTAGGAACGGCACCAGGATGATGATCGTGGTGGGCAGCGCGAACGCGATCTGCGGGATGATGACGCCCGCGAGCGAGTCCAGCAGGCCGATGCCCTTGATCAGGAGATAGAGCGGTGTGATGGCAGCCGTCACCGGGAACATCAGACCGGCGGCGAACAGGGCATAGAGAAAGCCGCGGCCGCGGAACGTGTAGCGGGCGATCACGTAGCTCGCCATGACGCCCAACCCGACGGCGCCGATCGTGGTGGCGATGCCGACGACCGCAGAGTTGCCGAATTGCGTCCAGAAAGTGCCGCTCTTGAGCACGAACGCGTAGTTCTCCCACCGCCAAGGGCTGGGCAGGCCGGCGGGGCTGATCGTGATCTGGGCGTTGCTGCGGAATCCCCCGAGCACGATGTACAGCACCGGCCCGACGGCGAACGCGATGGCCAGCAGCGCGATCAGGTAGGTGGCCGGGCTGCCCCACGGCAGCTTCTCGCGACGCCGGATGTCGGGGCCCAGGTCGCCCGGTGACGCTGCGCCGGGCACAGTGGCCGGCGCGCCGGTGAGCGTGGGTGTACTCATCGAGCACCTCCCGTGAGCGCGCCCGCGGTGTCCCGCCGCAGCACCAGCCGCTGGTAGGCGAGCGCGACGACCAGCGACACCAGGAACAGCACTACCGCGATCGCGCTGCCCATGCCGTACTGCCCGGCGTCCCGCCCGTAGCGGACCATGTAGGTGGCCATGGTGGACACTCCCGCCACGCCATCGACCTTCCGCCAGATGATGTAGACCAGGTCGAACAGCTGCAGCGATCCGATGATCGACAGGAACGCCCAGATCCGCACCGTGGGTGCCAGCAGCGGAATCGTGATCCGGGTCTGCATCTGCCAATAGGACGCCCCGTCGACCGCGGCTGCCTCGTAGAGATCACCCGGGATGTTCTGCATCCCGGCCATGAACAGGATGATCGCGAAACCCAGGTATTTCCAGGTGAGGATGAACATCAGGGTGAAGATCGCGATGTCCGGGTTGGCGAGCCAGTCCTGCGCCCACGATCCCAGACCGATGTTCTTCAGCAGCGCGTTGATGGCGCCCTCGGTCGCTGCCATCAGATTCCATCCGGTGGCCGCGATCACCTCGGCCACCACCCAGGGCATGAACAGCAGGATGCGGATCAAGGAGCGGCCCTTGATGCGCCGGTTCATCAGCAGCGCGACGAGGATGGCGAGCGGCCCCTGGATCACCAGCGAGAGCACCAGGATCGAGGCGTTGTGCAGCAGCGCTTTCTGGAACTTGCTGTCGGTGAGGATCCTGATGTAGTTGTCCAGGCCGACGAAATCGGTCGGCCGGCCGAAACCGCTCCACTTGTAGAAGCCGTAGTATGCGGCCAGCGCCACCGGAACCATCACGAACGTGACGAACACGATCACCGCGGGGCCGCTGAGCACGGCGATCTCGATCCGTTCGCGACGCGAGGTCCGCCTACGGCGCGGGGCCGTCAGGTATGACGCAGTCCTCGCGTCATGCCCGACGACCCCACCGCTGCCGTCCGTGTCCGCGGCCATCGAGCCGGGTGCTGCTGCTGGGCTCGTGGCCACGGGTGAGGCTCCTTAGCTCGCGCTGTTCACCGCGTCGATGATGTCCTGCGGCGACCCCTGCCCGGCGAGCAGCGCGACGACCGCGTCGTTGAGGGCACCACCGACTGCCTGACCGTAGAGCGTATCGAGCCACAGCGACACGTACGGCGCGTCGTTGAAGGCTGCGATGACGCTCTTGAGGTAGGGCTCGGTGACGACGCCCTGCGCCTGCTTGTTCACGGGCGGCGCCTGGAACGCCTGGTAGTAGGCCTCCTGCACATCGGTGGTCACCAGGTAGTTGAGGAAGGCGCTGCACGCCTCCTTGGGAGCCCATGCCGAGCACGAGTAGGCATCGACGCCGCCCATGATGGCCGCCGGGTCACCCTGCGCACCGGGGACGGAGACGAACGGGAAGAAGCCGAGGTCGGGCAACGGCTTCTCGTCCGGGGTGAGCGAGGCGATGACACCCGGATCCCAGGCGCCCATCAGCTCCATGCCGGCCTTGTGGTTCGCGATCATCCCGGCGGAGCTGCCCGCGCCCTGCTGCGCGGATGTCGTCAGGAATCCTTCGTTGAACGGTTTGCTGGCCGCGAACTTCTCCAGGTCCTGCCCCGCCTTGAGCCAGCACGGGTCGTCGAACTTCAGCGACGAGGCGGTGGCATTCAGCGTGTCCTGACTGCAATCGCGCAGCGCGAACCAGTAGTACCAGTGACCGGCGGGCCAGCCGTCCTTGCCGCCCAGCGCGATCGGCGCGACTCCGCTGTCCTTCAGCTTGCCGATGGCGGCGTTGAGGTCGTCCAGGGTAGCCGGCGGTGTATCGACACCCGCAGCCTTGAACACGTCCTGGCTGTACCAGAACCCGCCCGGCAGCACTGATGTCGGCATGGCGTAGGTCTTGCCGTCCACCTGCTCGGCCGCGAACGCGCCGGCGCCGACGTTGGCCTTCGTATCGTCGGCGATGGCGTCGGAGATGTCCAGCAGCTGGTTCGCCTTGACCATGTCGGCAAGCTTGCCGCCGCCGCGCTGCAGGAAGATGTCCGGTGCGGATCCCTGACCGCCCTGCAGAGCGGTCTGCAGCTTGCCGTCCAGATCCTCGTTCTGCACGACCTGCATCTGGATGGTGACGTTCGGGTTCTCCTTCTCGAACGCCTTGATCGTGTTCTGGAAGAACTCCGTGCCCGGCCCCGTGGTGGCGTTGGTCCACAGCGTCATGGTGACCGGTTCGCCCCCCGCCGCGGAAGAACTCGACTCCGCCGGAGCCTGCGACGACGTGTCGCCGGACGCCGAATCCGCAGCGCTCGAGCCTGCGGCGCTGGTGTCGGACGACGCGTTCTGGCTGGTGTCCGACGCCGGTGCACCACTGCTGCCGCAGGCAGCGGTGGCGAGCACCAGACTCGCCGAGAGCGCGACCAGCATCGCGCCACGAATCTTTATTGTCATTGCGGACCTCCCAGGTCTCGTCGTTGACGCGCAGGGCCCAGTGACCTCGCACACAAATCTTGACCGGCCCGCTATCCCATGTCAAACGTTATCGATAACGATTTCGTTACACTATTGTGTCCAAACACGACGGGTGTCAAGGGGAGCGACCGGAGTGACTCACCCGACGCGGCGCAGGCCGAATCGGAGCGACGGGACTGATCGGACGGTACGGGAGCAGCAGCGGCGACGGCGTCATGCTCGGCGACGCGGGGCAACCGGGCATACCGAAGCCGCCTCAGAGCTCGCACGGCAGGCTCGACAGCCGAGTCCAGTGCAGGAAGTGCCGGGCCGCAGGGGGCGACAGCCGGCCTCAGTGCAGGAGGCGCCGGGCCGTGGGGTGCGACAGCCGGCCTCAGTGCAGGAAGTGCCGGGTGCCGGTCAGGTACATTGTGATGCCGGCCTTGGCGGCGGCCTCGATGGTCTCGCCGTCGCGCACGGACCCGCCGGGCTGCACGATCGCGCGTACTCCGGCGTCGATGAGCACCTGCGGGCCGTCCGGGAAGGGGAAGAACGCATCGGAGGCGGCGACCGAGCCGGCGGCCCGCTCCCCCGCACGGCCCACGGCGAGCCGGCACGAGTCGACCCGGTTCACCTGGCCCATTCCGATGCCCACGCTCGCGGCGCCGTGCGCCAGCAGGATCGCGTTCGACTTGACCGACCGGCAGGCGCGCCACGCGAAGGCGAGGTCCGCCAGCATGTCCGCGTCCGCGGCCTCTCCGGCGGCCAATGTCCACGTCACCGGATCGTCTCCCGGCGCGTCCAGCCTGTCCACGGTCTGCGCCAACACACCTCCCGAGATGTGCCGCCAGCCCCACTCCTCCACCGGCACATCGGCCGGCATGCGCAGGATGCGGATGTTCTTCTTGCGGGTGAGCACGGCCAGCGCGTCGTCGTCGAAGTCCGGGGCCAGCACCACCTCGGTGAACACCTCGGCGATCTGCTCGGCCACCGCCAGAGACACCGGACGGTTCACGGCGATCACGCCGCCGAACGCCGAGACCGGATCGCAGGCCAGCGCCCGCCGGTGCGCGTCGGCCACCGCCTCGGCGTCGCTGCCGAATCGGTCGGCGGGCGAGACCGCGATCCCGCAGGGGTTCGCGTGCTTCATGATCGCCACGGCCGGGTCGGCGAACGCGGTGGCGGTCTGCCACGCGGCGTCGGTGTCGACGTAGTTGTTGTAGCTCATCTCCTTGCCGTGCAACTGCTCGGCGGTAGCCAGGCCGCCGCGCCCGTGCCGGTAGAGGGCCGCCTGCTGGTGCGGGTTCTCGCCGTAGCGCAGCACCGATACGCGCTGCCAGGTGTCGCCCGCCCACTGCGGGAATGCCTGCGTCTGGTCCTCGGACACCACGCGGTTCATCCAGCCCGCCACCGCGACGTCGTACGACGCGGTGTGCTCGAAGGCCTGCGTCGCCAGCCGGGCCCGCTCGGCGAGGGTGAAGCCGCCGCTGCGCAGCGCGGCGCGAACGGCGTCATACCCGGACGGATCCGTGACGACGGCGACCGACGCGTAGTTCTTGGCGGACGCGCGGATCATCGACGGGCCGCCGATGTCGATCTGCTCGACGCAGTCGTCCACGGATGCGCCGGAGGCGACCGTGGCCTCGAACGGGTACAGGTTGGAGATCACCAGGTCGAAGGGTTCGATGCCGTGTTCGGCGATCTCGGCCAGGTGCGCAGGATTCCGCGTATCGGCCAGCAGACCGCCGTGGATGCGTGGGTGCAGCGTCTTGACCCGGCCGTCCAGGATCTCCGGGAATGCGGTGACGTCCGCCACGGGGGTGACGGCGGCGCCGGCCTCGGCGATCATGGCGGCGGTGCGGCCGGTGGACACCAGAGCGACGCCGGCGCGAGCCAGTTCCGTGGCCAGCTCCACCACGCCGGTCTTGTCGTAGACGGAGATCAGCGCGCGCCGGATCGGCCGCCTGCCGTCGCCGCCCGCTGCTGGGGTAACCGCCGCGCTGTTCGCTGGGCCACTCGTCATGGAATCGAGACCGTCCTTCCGGAAATCGTCCAACCACGGCGCGCCATCCGGCCGATCGCGTCGACCAGCTGCGCCCGCTCCGCCACCTTGATGCGCTCGGTGAGCGCATCCACGTCGTCACCCGGCTCGACGGCCACCGCGACCTGCGCGATGATCGGCCCGGTGTCGACGCCGTCGTCCACCACGAACAACGTCGCGCCGGCGACCTTCACGCCGTAGGCCAGCGCATCGGCCGGCCCGTGGATGCCGGCGAACGACGGCAGGAGCGAGTTGTGCGTGTTGACATACCGCCCGGGGAACGCCGCCAGGAACGCGGGCCCCACCAGCTTCAGGAACCCGGCCGACACCACCAGATCCGGCGCGTACTGCTGGCATCGGCTGGTGAGCGCACGGTCCCAGGCCGCCCGGTCGGGGTGATCGCGCACGCGCTCCACGAATGTCGGGATCCCTTGCGCCGCAGCGAGTTCCAGGCCTGCGGCACCGGGTCGGTCCGCCCCGACCGCGACCACCTGTACGGGGTAGCCGGCATCACCGCAGGCGCCCATCAGCGCCGCCAGGTTCGATCCGCCGCCGGAGATCAGAACCACGACCCGGAGTGGTCGGTCCCCTTCGGCACGCGGAAAGCGAGCGTCTGCCACGTAGTGTTCCCCGTCCGACGACGCGTGATGGACCTGATCGATGAGCCGCGGCCGCGATCGGCCCGACTCCTCCAGCGTAGAGGGGCGCCGGAGCGCGCCTGCAGGTAGGTGGCCGGCGGCGGGATTGGGGCCTGCGGGGCTGCGGTGACGCCGACTACCCGGTCTGCGCCAGCTCCCCGCCCTCACCGTCGCCGGCCACGGCCTGTGTCGCGGCGCCGTCGGCGAGCGGGTCGTCGGGCTGGGCGTCACGAGCCGCGGCATCCGGCGTCGCGTCCCCGTCCGGCGTCGCGTCGGCGACCGGGGGCTCGTCCTGCGCAAGATCCGGGACGGTTATGACGCCGTCCTCGGGCGCGGCCGCGGCGCCGGCCATGACGCCGTCCTCGGGCGCGGCCGCGTCGCCGGCCATGACGCCGTCCTCGACATCGGCGATCGCGTCGGCGGTGGCATCGGCCTCCGGTACGGGCGCACCGGCGGGGACGCCGCGGATTGCGTCATACTCGTCGCCATCCCCGCGACTGTCCTCGTCGCTGCTCCGGCTGCGCCAACCCAGCGACGCCCAGCCCGGCGGCACCACCACCGACGCCGTCACCACCAGCACCACCCCGGCGAGCAGTCCGCCGGACAGAATCGGCGCCGCGCCCATGTGTGACCAGTTGCCGCCGGCCACGCCGCCACCACCTGCCGCGGCGAGCCCGGCCGTCACCGCCCCGGCTGCGATCGCCGTGAGCCCGACGGCGGCCATCCGCTGCCACCTGCTCGCGCCGGCCCGGCGCAGCGTCCGGGCGCCGGCCAGCGCGGCGATCACCGGCACCAGCAGCGTTGCCCAGGCGGCTACGCCGGGCTGGCCGTGCGGGGCGGCCGCAAGCAGCGGGACCGCCGGCAGATCCGCTGTGTGCACGGCGAGCGGCGAGAACCCGGCGGCGCCGACGGAGAAACCGGCGCCGCTCACGTATCCGATCGCGGCGGTCACCGCATTCGGCACGAACGCCAGGCAGAGCAGCACGACGCCGAGAGCGTCCCCCACCGAATGAACCGTCAGCTGTGCAATGCCCAGCGCGTCGGGGAGCGAGACGGCCAGCGCCGCGGCGAGCACGGCCGCCGAGGCCGAGACCAGCGCGAGGACCGTCACCGCAGCCGCACGAGCCGCTTGACGCAGCCACGGCGGCACCACCGAGATCCACCAGGCGCGCCAGTCGGTCGCCCCCTGGCCCAGAGACAGCACCGCCCCCAGCGCGGCCACGGTGGCCGGCGCAATGAATCCTGCCTGCGCGGAGCCCGCCGGCGCGGCAACCGCCACCAATGAACCGACGCCGAGGGCATAGACGATCGTGAAGACACCGGCGTGCACGGCCTCCAGCGCCCGCCCACGAACGGCCCGGGCGTGCCCGACGGCCGTCATCACGACGGCCACCATGACGCCGGTCAGCAGCAGCGGCCGCAGCGTGAGCGCGGTGCCGGAGATCGTGACGGGCAGGAAATGGGCGGACGCAAAGGCGACTGCACCACTGCGCACGGCGCCGGCCGCGTCGGAGCCGCTGGACGGGGTCATCGCCCACAGCACCAGGGCCAGACCGGCGGTCAGCGCGAACCCGGCGACGGCTGCGGCAAGGGCGCGAAGGGCCGCCGACGCCACGGTCGCCGTCAGCCCGCCGGCCGAGCGGCTGCCGGGATCGCCCGCCGAGCGGCTGCCCGAGCCGGCGGCACCGAGCACCCGGCGCACGGCGGCCGCACCGGCCGCGCGCGGCAGCAGATCCGATCGGCGCGTCACGCTCTTCACTGTCACATGCCCGCTCACCCTGCGCGGGCAGCCACGCCGCAGCGGTTGACGCCGCCCACGGAATCCGCGGAACCGGCGATCAGCCGGCGAGCGCCTCGCGCAGCAGCCGCGCGGTCTCGGACGGCGTCTTGCCGACGCGCACACCGGCGGCCTCCAGGGCCTCCTTCTTCGCCTGCGCGGTGCCGGACGAGCCGGATACGATCGCGCCGGCGTGGCCCATCGTCTTGCCCTCCGGGGCGGTGAACCCGGCCACATAGCCGACCACCGGCTTCGTCACATTCGCCTTGATGTACTCGGCGGCGCGTTCCTCGGCGTCGCCACCGATCTCGCCGATCATCACGATGGCCTTGGTCGCCGGGTCGGCCTCGAATGCGGCGAGCGCGTCGATGTGAGTGGTGCCGATGACGGGATCGCCGCCGATGCCGATCGCCGTGGAGAAGCCGAGATCCTTCAGCTCGTACATCATCTGGTAGGTCAGCGTGCCGGACTTGGACACCAGGCCGATCGGCCCGGGGCCGGTGATCGACGCCGGGGTGATCCCGGCCAGCGCCTCACCCGGGGTGATGACGCCCGGGCAGTTGGGGCCGACGATGCGGGTGCGGTTGCCCAGCGCCTGCGCGTGCGCCCAGAACTCGGCGGAGTCCTGCACCGGAATGCCCTCGGTGATCACCACGAGCAGGCCGATGCCGGCGTCCAGTGCCTCGACCACGGCCTCCTTGGCGTGCGCGGGCGGCACGAAGACGACGGAGACGTCCGCGCCGGTCTTCTCCATCGCCTCGGCGACGGTGGCGAAGACCGGCAGTTGGACCGTCGAGCCGTCCTTCGCGGTGTGCGTGACGGTGGTGCCGGCCTTGCGGGCGTTGACGCCGCCGACGATGTTGGTGCCCGCCTTCAGCATCAAGGCGGTGTGCTTGGTTCCCTCGCCGCCGGTGATGCCCTGGACGATGACCTTGGAGTCCTTGTTCAAGAAGATCGACATTGCTTGTGTTCCCGTCCCTTACTTGCCGGCCGCGATGGCTTCGGACGCCTTGGCAGCGGCGATATCAGAGCCTTCGTCCATGGTGTGCGCCGAGGTGACCAGCGGGTGGTTGGCGGCGGCCAGAATCGCCCGGCCGGCCTCGACGTTGTTGCCGTCCAGCCGCACCACGAGCGGCTTCGTGGCCTTGTCGCCCAGGATCTCGAGCGCCTTGACGATGCCGTTCGCCACCGCGTCACAGGCGGTGATGCCGCCGAACACGTTGACGAAGACGCTCTTCACCTCGGGGTCGGACAGGATGATGGACAGCCCCGCCGCCATCACCTCCGCGGAGGCGCCGCCGCCGATGTCCAGGAAGTTGGCGGGCTTGACACCGCCGTGCCTCTCGCCGGCGTAGGCGACGACGTCCAGCGTGGACATCACCAGCCCGGCGCCGTTGCCGATGATCCCGACCTCGCCGGACAGCTTCACGTAGTTGAGGTGCTGCTCCTTGGCCTGCACCTCCAGCGGGTTCTCCGCGGCGTTGTCCACGAAGTCGGCGTGGTGCGGGTGCCGGAAGGCGGCGTTGTCGTCCAGCGTCACCTTGCCGTCGAGTGCGAGCACATTGCCGGCCGGGTCCTTGACCAGCGGGTTCACCTCCACCAAGGTGGCGTCCTCACCGGTGAACACGTCCCACAGCTTGACGAGCACGTCGGCGACCTTCGGCGCAGTCTCCGAGTCGAAGCCGGCGGCCGCGACGATCTCGGCAGCCTTCGCGGCGTCCACCCCGACCGCCGGATCGACGGGGACCTTGGCGAGTGCGTCCGGCTTCTCGACGGCGAGCTGTTCGATCTCCATGCCGCCCTCTTTGGAGCACATGGCCAGGTAGGTGCGGTTGGCCCGGTCCAGCAGGAAGGAGGCGTAGTACTCCTCGGCGATATCGCTGGCCGGGGTGATCAGCACCTTGCGGGTGATGTGGCCCTTGATGTCCAGGCCCAGGATGTTGCCGGCGTGGGTGCGCACGTCGTCGAGCGTGGCGGCGAACTTCACGCCGCCGGCCTTGCCTCGGCCGCCCGTCTTGACCTGCGACTTCACCATGACGGGCGTGCCGAGTTGCTCGGCCGCCGCCACCGCCTCGTCCACGGTCGTCACCACGATGCCGGGATTGCCCGGTACACCGTGCGCCGCGAACAGTTCCTTCGCCTGATACTCGTACAGATCCACGTCGTATCTCCCACCGTCTCCGTGTGGCCTTCGAATGACCGAAAATGGCCCGCTGGACGCCGAGGTCGCGTCCGGCTGTGATGACCAACCCTCAAAAACATTAACGACGATCGGCCCGGCTCGACACCCGCGAGCGGGTGACTGTGGTCACGACCACGCGACGCGCGAGGCCTCCGTCACCAGCCACAACATGCCGCGGGTTGCCGCCGGGGCATAGCGCGCTGCGCGGTGCCACCCGGGTATGACGCTGCAGCCGGCCGACAGGCCGCGGGCCGCGTCATCCGCGTCGTCGTGTCCGGGTCACCCCTCGGCGAGCCTGCCCGCGACGGCGTCGCCCAGCCACGCGATGATGTCGGCGGTCGTGGTGCCGGGGGTGAAGATGCCGGTGACGCCGAGTTCCGCCAGGGCAGCCCTGTCGTCGTCCGGGATGATCCCGCCGCCGAACAGCACGATGTCCGCGGCATCCGCTTCGCGCAGCAGCTCGGCGACCCGGCGGAACTGTGTCATATGGGCGCCGGAGAGTACGGACAGCCCGACGGCGTCGGCGTCCTCGGCCAGCGCGGCAGCCACGATCTGCTCGGGGGTCTGGTGCAGGCCGGTGTAGATGACCTCCATACCGGCGTCGCGCAGCGCCCGGGCCACGACCTTGATACCGCGGTCATGCCCGTCCAGGCCCGGCTTGGCGACCACCACGCGAATGGGCCGCGCGGGCTGCGCCGACTGTGCCGTCGGCCCCGTCATGGGTGTGTCGCGTTCCGTGCGGGCATGTGCGCCTCTTCTCGTTATGTCGCCTCGGCCGGCGTCGGTATGGCGGCGGGGCCTGCGGCGTCGCCCTCCCGACGGATCGCGACGGGTCGGCGGCTGCGATGTGCTGGCTGCTTCGATCATGCCCGTCCGTGGCGGATCGTGCGACGGCGCGGTGATGGCGGAGTGGCTGCGGGGGCGCGGCTGGGCGGCGCTGCCGTCGGCGCTGAGGGGCGGCGCTGCGGGGCGGCGCGCCCGGGGCGAGGCGCGAGGATGCCGCCGCTTCGTGACTGTGGATAACTCCGGGCTTTTCGGTCGTTCGGCGCGATCCGGGTATATGGTAGGGCCGCCGACCGCCCGCCGCCCCGACGTCCTCCGGGAGTGCCCGTGCCGAAACGCCGCCTCTTCTCCTCGTTGCCGCTGGCTGCGGCCGCCGCCGTAGCCATGTCGCTGAGCGCCGTGAGCTGCTCACCTGGCGACGCGGTCGGCGGCGACCCCGCGACGACGTTCCCGCTCTACACACCCACGGCGGTGTCCGGCGACGCGGCCACGGGCTCGGCAGGCGGTGCTTCCGAGGCGGACGGGTCACCGAGTATGACGCCGTCCTCGGCTCCGCCGGTCTCCGCCACCGCAGGGCCGGCTCCTTCGGGGGCGTTTCCCGGCAGCACCGCCACCACGTCCCCCGCATCCGCGGCCACGGGCTCGACGATCACGCTGATGCCGACGCGGCCGTCGGTGACGCTGTCGCCATCTCTGGTCGCCACGATGACGGTGGCTCTGGGGGTGGACACAACCGGCGTCGACATCGAAGGCGCGAAGGCCGCCTATTTCGGATTCCTCTCCGTGGGCGATCGAGCAGTCGCCGATCCGACGCGGGAATGGCGAGAAGAATTTGCGAAGTACGCGGTTGAGCCGGTGCTCTCTGCAGCGCTTTCAGACATCAATGATCTGGCAGAGGGCGGCATCACGGCGGTGGGCCACTCAACGTTTACCGCATTGGCGACTGTTGCGACGACCGATAAGGTCATGCTCCGAGTCTGCAATGACGTCAGCGGTGTCGACTATCGATCTGCCGAAAGTGGGGCCTCGGTAAAGTCGGGTCCTAATCACCTCTTGCAGGACGTTACTGTCGAGCATTCCGCCAGCGGCCAGTGGGCAGTCAGCGACGTGAACCCTCAATTCGAGGCAAAATGCTGACGCGCGCCGCAATCATATTGATCGTAATCGTGAGTGCACCTTGTGTATTCGCTCCAATGGCACACGCAGACTTCGAATATTCCTGTGACGGAATAATCCAACTCGCGTGCAAGTGGGACCTCACCTCCACCGGCACCCAACCCGTCATCACCGACGCCGAGTACATCCCACCGTCAAGCCGCGGCGTGCCGGACCCGTGCACCTACGTCCAGGCCACCCAGCCCCCTCCGGATGATCCGGCCTGGGGAGGGCACGACCCCGAGCACGGCCGGCTCTGGTACTCGCTGTGCGCCGGCGATTTCGGCGACGCGTCGTGGGACGGATCGGGCAACACGATCGTCAATTATGTGGCCAGCGACCCGTACTACGTGCCGGACGGCGATACTCCGGACGGCGCCGCGGCGGCGATCGACCCGATGATGCTCGTCGAGCGCGCGACGGGCTCGCTCGACTTCCCTGCGCCCGCGCCGGTGTTCGGCCCCGATCAGGCGACGCTGGCGGTGAAGGTTCCGGTCTGGCTGTCGGTCACCCCGTTCCCACCGGTCACCCAGACCGCCTCGGCCGGTGCCCTGACCGCCACGGTGACCGCCGAGCTCACCAGCACGACGTGGGAGATGGGCGAGCCGATCGACCCGGCCGCCCCGGGCGCCCTGGTGACTCCGGTCGTCTGCGCCGGCTCCGGAGTGCCCTACAGCGCGGGGATGGATCCGGGCGCGCCGCCCTGCGGCTACACCTACGTCTGGCGGTCGCTGCCGGAGCGCACCGCCGGCACCGGCACCTGGCCGGTCACGGTCACCAGCCGCTACACCACGAGTTGGACCGTCACGGACGCCGCCGGGGCAGTCGTGGACCAGGGCACGGACTCCGTCGATGCCGCGTCGACGTCGGCCTTGCAGGTCCGCGAATGGCACTCGATCCTGATCGACCGACCGCCGACCTGAGCCCCGGCCGTCGCGGTGCGCTGCACGGGCGGCGGCATACCGGAGAATCCGCCCACAGCTGTTCCAAGTAGAGCCACCGGAGGCGCCCATGCAGGTCCGTCGCTTCGACGATCTCGCTCCTGCCCCGTGGCGCAACGGCGGCGGGATCACCCGTGAGGTCATGCGCCTCACCCCACCGCAGCCGGGCGAGGATTTCCTGGCCAGGGTGAGCATCGCCGACGTGGACGTGAACAGTGACTTCTCCCGATTCGACGGTGTGGACCGGCTGATCATGCTGATGCGCGGCCCGGTGATGCGGCTCGTCGTCGACGGCGAGCGCACGGACCTCACACCCGAGGAGCCGTTCGCATTCATCGGCGAGGCCTCGACCCGCTGTGAGATCGATTCGCCCACCCGGGATCTCAACGTGATGACGCGCCGCGGCGCAGCCACCGCGACCGTGACTGTGGTGCGCGGATTCGGGCGGCACGCCGTCGGCGGGGAGGGAGCGCGGGTGGTGGCCATGGCGCTCGGCGACGGAGCCCGGGTGCAGGCCCTGGGCGGCGGCGGCGCGCAGCTCGCGGAGTTGGATTGCGTGGTCGGGGCCGAGGCCGAGACGCTGACCGTCGTCGGCCACGCCGCGATCATCGTCATACGCGTCGCCGCTACCCGCTGAACAGCCCCGATCCCACGAAGGACCCGGCGCTCGCACCCGGCGGCACGGCGAACAGCGCCGATCCGACGTGCACCAGATATTCGGCCAGCAGGTCGGTGGCCACCGATTTCTGCACCGTGATGAACCGGCTCGGTGAGCGCTGGTAGGCGAGGAAGAAGAGCCCGGCGTCCAGGTTGCCGGTGGCGTCGTTGCCGTTCACGAAGTTGTAGCCGCGGCGCAGGATGCGGACGCCGCCGTTCGTATCGGGATGCGCGCGGCGGACGTGGGAGGCCACATCGACGGCGAGACCGCCTGCGCCGCCTCGTTTGTCGAAGTCCACCGGGGTGAACTCGTCGCCGCCGGACAGCGGAGCCCCGGCGCCCTTGTCGCGGCCGAATATCTGCTCCTGTTCGGTCAGCCGCACCCGGTCCCACACCTCGATGCGCTGCCGGATGGTGCGCACCGCCAGGTACGAGCCGCCCACCATCCACCCGGGTCCGTCGACCGTCGGCACCCACACGTGCTCGGCCAGGGCCGCGGCGTCGTCGGCCAGGATGTTCGCGGTGCCGTCCTTGAAGCCGAACAGGTTCCGCGGCGTGGTTTGATCGGCCGTCGTCTTCGAGGTGCGGCCGAACCCCAGCTGCGACCAGCGGATATGTGCGCGCCCGAACGCGATGCGACTGAGGTTCCGCACCGCGTGGAACGCCACCTGGGGGTCGTCCGCGCAGGCCTGAATGGCCAGGTCGCCGCCGCACAGCGCTGAGTCGAGATGCTCGAACGCGAACGGCGGCAGTTCCGTCAGCTCCGGAGGTCGGCGACCGGCTAACCCGAATCGCTCGTCGAACAGGCTCGGGCCGAGGCCGAACGTCACCGTGAGCGCCGCAGCGGACAGGCCCAACGCCTCTCCTGTGTCGTCCGGCGGGGCCTGCGGCGAGCCGTGCACCGCGCCGCTGGCGCTGACGTCCAGCCCCTGCGTGATCCGAGATGCCGCGTAGGTCCAGTCCTTCAGCAGGGAGACCAGGTCGTCGCGGGTCGTGCCCGCCGCCATGGTGAACGAGGCGAAGTGCAGATTCTCCTGCACCGGCGTCGTGATGCCGGCCTGGTGCTCCCCGAAGAACGGGTGCACCGTGCCGCCCGCTCGGCCCGCGGCACCGCGGGTGCTGCCGAGCGCCGCGCCGCCCAGGCCGCCGACAATGAGCCCGCCGGCACCGGCCCCGAACAGCGCGAGTACGCCCCGGCGGCTGAGCCCGGTCACGGGCGCGGCCGGATCCGCGGCCAGGGCGTCGTCAGCGGCGGGCTGCTGAGCGCCGGCCCTGTCAGCGTCCACAGCGCAATACCCTTTCGTCCGAAACCGGCCCGCAACGAGGGCGGCGTCATACGCGCCGTGCCTCCGGTCAGAACCGATGCGTCAGGCCAGAATCGTGGCCGTGAGCTGCGACAGCGGCTCCGCCAGTGCGTTGATGAGGTCCGTGAGCGCGTGGCGGTCGCCGTCGGTGAGGTCCTGATAGTTGACGAAGCGACCTTCGAGGCTGCCGTAGCCGGCGAGCTTGGCCTCGAGCGCGGAGTAGCCCTTGTCGATCTTCTCGGCGAGCGCGGCACCTTCGTCACCCTGCGCCGCGGACAGGTCGCGGACCAGCGAGAACGCCATCTTCGAGCCCTCGATGTTCGCCGCGAAGTCGTAGAGGTCGGTGCCCGACCACCAGTCCTCCTCGCCGGTGATCTTGCCGCCGGCGACCTCGTCGAGCAGGCTGATCGCGCCGTTGGAGAGTCCGGCCACGCCGCGGTTCTCCAGCGCCGTGGTGAAGTCTTCGCTGCCCACGTAGTCGTTGAGCGTGCCGACGTCGGCGATGAGCAGGTCCGCGAAATGGCGGCGCTGCTGTGGTGTGGACGGCTCCCAGTCCTGCCATGCGGCTGTGGCGCCGTCGGCATTCAGCGCATCTTTCGCGGGCTGCCAGAGGTCCTTCTCGATCCGGTGGAAGCCGGTCCAGTCCATCCCCTCTGCGACGGCGTCCACCTCGCGGTAGTCGATTTTCGGGTCGAGGTCGCCCAATGACTCGGCGATCGGCTCGATGCGCTCGTAGAATGCGCGGACCCGCGGGAACTGCTGCTTGGCCGCGTCGTCGTCGCCTGCCGCGTATGCATCGGCGAAGGTCTTGGTGGCCGGCACCAGCTGCTCCACCTGGTCCTTGACGAAGTCCGCGTACAGATCCACGGCCTGCTTCTTCTGCGCGGCGTCGCCGCTGCTGTGTTCCTGCACGGCCTTGCCGGTCACCGTGAACGCGGCCTTGCCCACCCCGTCGCCGGCCATGCCCGGCTTGCAGAACGTGAAGTAGTCGCCGGGCTGCGCCTGCAGCGTGAGCGTGCGCGTGGCCCCCGGCGCGACGTTCTCCACTTCGCCGACGATGCGTAGCCCGTCCGCGGCGAGCAGATAGAACTCGGTGGTCTCGGTGCCCTTGTTCGTCACGTCGAAGCTCAGCGAACCACTGGCGGCGGAGTTCGCCGAGACCGTGCAGTCCTGGGCGGTGGAGGTGACGGTGATCGGGCCGGCGGAGTCCGCGGGGCTCTTGGAGACGCAGCCGGACAGCACGAGCGCCGCCGCTCCGGCGGCAGCGGCCGCGGTGATGACGCGGTTGAACGGCATGGACTGCTCCTTGGCGACGTGAGTGGGTCGGTGGTTCAGGGAAACAGGAGGCGATCGGCACCCGGCGGCGCCGTCGCCCGATTCGTCACTCCGTGGCGACCGTTGCGGCGTTCGGCGCCGCAGTCGTCTGCGGTTTGGCGGAAGGCTTGCGATGCCGCAGTCCACGAACGAACAACGTTCCGACGACGGCGACGTACAACGCCCAGGCGCAGACCTGGATCCAGCTCATCTGCGGCATGAAGCCGGTGAGCGCCTGCAGCAGGACGGCGGCGGTGCCGCCCGGCGCGATGGTCGCGGAGAGGTCGAAGGCCCAGCCGAACGGGAAGCCGCCCCAGCCCACGGCCACGGTTCCGTCACCGGCGAGCGTGGCCAGCGAGGTGAACGGACCCGGCACGACACCGGCCTCCTGGAGGTCGTGGATCGCATAGGCAAGCACGCCGGCCGCCACGATCACCAGGAACGCGCCGGTCCAGGCGAAGAACAGCCGCAGGTTCAGCTTCAGTGCGCCCTTGGCCAGCAGGTATCCGACCACGGCGGCGACGGCGAAGCCGATGACGGCACCGAGCAGCACCGACGGCGAGCTGCCGAAGGACGACGTCATCGACCAGAGCAGCAGCGCCGATTCGACGCCTTCGCGGGCCACGGACACGAATCCCACCACGATCAGCGCCCAGATGGTGCCCTCCGCGAGCGCCTTGCCCAGATGGCCTTCCAGCACTCTCTTCATGTTTCGAGCCGTCTTCTGCATCCAGAAGATCATCCAGGTGACCATGCCCACGGCGACCAGTGACAGGCTGCCGCCGAGAATCTCCTGGCCCTGGAAAGTCATCGCATAGGAGCCATAGGTGAGTGCCGCGCCGATCGCGAGCGCCATCACGATGGCTGCTGCGACCCCGATCCACAGCCGCGGCAGGACGTCGCGCCGCCCGACCCTCGTCAGGTAGGCAGCGAGGATCCCGACGACGAGCGCCGCCTCCAGGCCCTCGCGCAGGCCGATCAACAGGGTCGCGAGCACGCTGCTTCCGTTCTCTTCCTCGGATGTTCCGATCGCCTGCGATGAGCATCGTCCGTGTCGCGGAGGCCGTGGTGGGCGGATTCGAATCTCGGCTAAGGCGAGGATTACCTTACTGCATTGCCGCCGGCCGGGGAACCGAGACCGTCTTCCGGTACGGCGGGCAGTGCGCGGGACAGCGGATATCCGGCGATCGACGCCACCGCGCCACCCATTAGCGTAGGACCCGTGTTCGCCGCACTCGCCTACTCCGTCATGGGCCTCGGATTCGTCTTGGCCCTGTGGACGGGCATCTCCGCAGGTCGGCGACGCCCCACCGGCGAGGTTCAGATGGCGTTGGTGGTGGTACTGGAAGCCGCACTGCTGGTCCAGTCGGTGATCGGCTGGCTGCGCATCAAAGGCTCCGGCATCGACGAGCCGGTGACGTTCGTCGCATATTCGGTCGGAATCCTCGCACCACTGGCCGCTGCTTTCTACCTGGCTCGGATCGAGCGGACGCGGTGGGGGTCGATCATCGTCTGCTTCGCGTCGCTGGTCGCCGCGGTGATGACGCTGCGGCTGGCCGCGCTGTGGGGACTTCTCGGTGGCTGACCAGGACCGGCCGGCACGCATTCATACGACGACAACGAGGCGGATATGACGCAATCCACGGCCGGGTCGGCATCCGACCGGCAGGTCGAGCCGACGGGGCCCCGTCGCGCCCTGATCGCGATCTACGGCACGTTCGCGCTGGCAGCGACGGCCCGGGCCGGCGTGCAGATCGCCACTCGTTTCCACGAGGCGCCGCTGGCGTATGTGCTTTCGTTGCTGTCCGGTCTGATCTACATCGGGGCGACGGTCGGCCTGACGACCCGGCGCAGGTTCGGCCGTCCGCTCGCGTGGGCGTCATGCGGGGCAGAGCTGGTCGGGGTGCTGACGATCGGCACGCTGTCGCTGGCAGACAAGAAGGCCTTCCCGGACGACACCGTCTGGTCCGACTACGGCTCGGGCTACGTGTACATCCCCGTGATACTGCCGATCCTGGGCCTGGCCTGGCTCTACTTCACCCGGAACATGCGGCATCCGACCTCGGTCAAAGCTTGACCATCGGAACGCCACCGATCAGCATCAGCCGTACGGTGCCGGAGGATCCGAAGTCGATCAGCACCTGTGTGGTGGGACCGGAGCCGGCCACCTCTTTGACGGTGCCCAGTCCATATTTGTCGTGGGAGACCCGGTCGCCGACGACGAGCTGCAGCACCGGCCCGCGCGGTGCCGACGGCTTCGAGCTGCGCGGTGCCCCGAACGTGGTCGCCACGACCGGCGCAGAGCGCCCACCGGAGCTGCGACCCGGGTCACCGGAGCCGTATCCGGAGCCGTATCCCGAACCGCCGAACGCCGATGAACGTGACACGTAGGGTTCGCGCGGGTCGGGCAGGCGGCGCCAATCGACCAGTGACTCCGGGATGTCGTCCAGGAACCGCGACGGCGGATTCGCGGCCGGCTGTCCCCACGCGGACCGCTCCACGGCGCGCGTCACGTAGAGCAGCCGCTCCGCACGGGTGATCCCGACGTAGGCCAGCCGCCGTTCCTCGGACAGCTCCTTGTCGTCGCCCATGGACCGCTGGTGCGGAAACATGCCGTCCTCCCAGCCGGTAAGGAACACCACCGGGAACTCCAGACCTTTCGCCGTGTGCAGCGTCATGAGCGTGACGACGCCCTCGTCGGAATCGGGAATCGAGTCGGCGTCGGCCACCAGCGCCAGTTGTTCCAGCACCGCCGACAGCAGGCTCGCGGCCCAGGCGCCCGCATCGGTGCCTGCGCCGGCGTCCGCCGCGGCGGTGCCGACTGCAGCGGCGCCGACCGCGGCTGCGCCGACCGCGGCGTCATCCGAGTCCGTCGCGGCACCGCCGGCCGCCACCTCGGTCCCTTCCCCGTCGTCACCACCGGCCGTCCGTTCTTCGACCGTCCGGGCGGCAAGCACGTTCTCGGCGGTCTCGCGCAGGACCGTGACCAACTGCTCCAGGTTCTCCAGGCGCGAGGCGTCCTGCGGGTCGTCCGAGGCCGCGAGCTCGTCGCGATACCCGGTGCGCTCCAGCACCGCCACCAGCACATCAGCCGGTTCGCCGCCCGCCGCAACGAGTTCGGCCAGGCCGTCGAGCAGCCTCACGAAAGAGCCGATGGCATTCGCCGATCGTGACGCCAGGAACGGGATTGCGTCATATCCGGTCAGCGCGTCGGCGAAGGCGATGCGCTCCTGGTCGGCGAACACCGATACCGCCGCGACCGCGCGGTCGCCGATGCCCCGTTTCGGGGTGTTGATGATCCGGCGCAGGCTCACCTCGTCGGCCCGGTTCGCCACGACACGCAGATACGCGAGCGCGTCCTTCACCTCTTTGCGCTCGTAGAAGCGCACTCCGCCGACGATCCGGTACGGCATCCCCGAGCGCACCAGCACGTCCTCGATGGCCCTGGACGCCGCATTGGTTCGATAGAACACGGCCACATCGCCGTAGGTCGCCTGTCCCGCGTCGGACAACCTGTCGATCTCATCGACGATGAACCGGGCCTCGTCATACTCGTCGTCACCGACGTAACCGACGATCCGCGCGCCGTCGCCGGCATCGGTCCACAGATTCTTGTGTCGCCGCTTGCGATCCTTGGAGATGACGGAATTCGCTGCCGACAGGATGGTCTGGGTGGAGCGGTAGTTCTGCTCCAGCAGCACGGTCGTGGCGTCCGGATAGTCCTTCTCGAATTCGGAGATATTGCGGATCGATGCGCCACGGAACGCGTAGATGGACTGGTCCGCGTCGCCGACGACGACGAGTTCCGCGGGCGGCACCGTTCCTGCATCGGGATCATCTGCGCCATCGAATCCGCGAGAAGCGCCGGCACCCACCAGTTCTCGCACCAGCACGTACTGCGCATGGTTCGTGTCCTGGTACTCGTCGACCAGGACGTGCCGAAAGCGACGACGGTAATGCTCCGCGACGGCAGGGCGTTCCTTGAGCAGCGTCACCGTCTGCATGATCAAGTCGTCGAAGTCGAACGCGGACGCCGCCTCCAGCCGCCGCTGGTAGCCCTCGTACACCTGGGCGACGAGCCTGTCGTACTCCGATTCGGCGCGCTCGGCGGCCGTATCGGCGTCGATCAGCTCGTTCTTCAGATTCGAGATGGCGGCCGCCAGGCCGCGCGGCGTGTGCTTCTTGACATCCAGGTCCAACCCCTGCGCGACGATGCCGACCAGCCGCTGGGAGTCGGCGGCGTCGTAGATGGTGAATGTGGACTTCACCGGCAGGTAGCGGGACTCGGCGCGCAGGATCCGCACGCACAGCGAGTGGAAGGTGGAAACCCACATGGACCGGGCGCGTGCGCCGATCTGCGCGGCGACGCGCTCCTTCATCTCCCCGGCGGCCTTGTTGGTGAACGTGATGGCCAAAATCTCGCCGGGCCGCGCGGCACCCGTGGCCAACAGGTAGGCGATCCGCCGGGTGAGCACGCGGGTCTTGCCGGAGCCCGCGCCGGCGACCACCAGCAGCGGAGTGCCGCGATGGGTCACGGCCTGGCGCTGCGCCGGGTTGAGATCGGTCAGCAGCGCATCGGCGTCGGCGTCCGGCCGCGTTCCGCCACGATCCGGATCGGCGGATCGGGCGCGACCGGTGGGCAGATCGAACAGAGAAGTCATGGCACCTATCGACGCTACCGTTCCCGGCCTGCCGACCCAATTCTCCGTCCGCGTGTACACCGACGATCCGCTGACGTTCGGCCCGACACCGATCACTGTCCGTCTTCCTGCGATGCCTCCGGCCCAGACCCACGCCCGTATCCACCGGACGATTCTTGCCTGCGCCTGCTCCCACTCCCACGATGCAGCGCGAACGTTCCAATTCCAGAATCATGCATCGACGACCTCTCTGTTGCTTCTCCACATGCCTTGACCCGATCACTACCCCGCGCTATCGTGAGGTTAGCACATGTGATCGACTAACATGTATCACGCAGCAGTTCGATTGTCCGAGGAGGTCGGCGTATGACGCTATCGCCGCCGTCCGCTGTCCCGCTGGAATCGGACTGCTCGCCGCGCTGCTCCGAATCCGAACCACCGACTCCGCAATGGGCACTGGATGCCGCGGCCGAACACGACCGCGCCGATCTGGCGTCTGCTGCACGGTCGGATCTGTCACATCCGAGCGGGCGGTCGCTCGCCGGTCTACGCGCGTTGGAGCTGTGCGATCCGGTCGCCTTGGCCGAAGCAGGCCACGGGCGCGGGCTACTCGACGGGATCGTCGCCGCACAGCGCATGATCGCCCGCGTGCAGGCACTGCAACAGCGCTGGATCGCGGCGTTCGCGCGTCCGGGCGTCGCCCTTCCGCTGGCCGACGTCATCGAGGCCGCGAGCACCTCCCTCGCCGAGAAGTTCGGCGCGCACCTCCCCGACACCGGTAACAGTCCCGGCGACGATGCCGCGGAGGCGTCCACAGCGCTGGCGCATCCGCTGTGGCGCTCGGCGATCATCGACACGGCTTCGCGCTTCGCTGCTGCCGAGATCGCCTGCGCCACCCATCTCGCACCGATCACAGCCCGCATGCGCGTGGAGCAGGCGACGATGATGGTGAACACGCTGCCGGCCACTTTGGCCGCACAACAGGCCGGGCATCTCGACGGCTATCGCGCAGCGATCATCGCGGACGGCGTCACCGCACTGCCGGCGGGTCTCCGTTCGCAGGTGGAGCGGAAAGTCCTGAGATCGGCAGCGAACTGCACGGCATCCGAATTGCGTCGCCGAGTAGCCCGCGCCGTGATCGCGTCGGATCCGACGGGATCGGCAGAGCGCGCCGCCAGAGCGGCGGAATCGCGCCACACCAGCATCACCGCGGTCGACAACGATATGGCGCTGTTCCGCGCCGTCCTTTCCGCGCCGGACGCGCTGATCGCGCACGGCGTGTTGGACTGCGTCGCCTCGTCATTGAAAGCGGCCGGGCTGACCGCCGGCCGCGGCAGTGCGCAGCTTCGCGCGGATGCCTTCGCCGACCTGTTCCGCACGCTGGCCACCACCGGCCACGCCCATGTCGGCGTTCCGGAACGAGACTCGGCCGATGCCGCATACGGCCGCCTTGAGCTCGTACGTCTGGCGTCGGGTGTCGTCCCGTGCCGCTGCGACCAACCTGGCGGCGATTTCTGTCCGGATCACCATAGCGAACCCGTCGAGGACAAGCCGCACGGCCGTGAGCCCGACCGAAGTGAGACCGGCAGAGGCAAGCCGGGCGGGAGCGCCGCGGGATCCCGCACCGTCACCCCAAAGAAGACCGGGGGGTCGCCGTCACCCAGGGGCACTTCTACGACCTTCAAGCCTCGGGTGACGGTGAACGTGTACGTCGATCTGCCCACCCTGGCCGGCCTCGCCGACCGTCCCGGCGAGATCCGCGGTTACGGCACCGTCACTGCGGGCACGGCTCGCGCCCTCGCGGCATCTGCTTCCAGCATCCGGGCGCTGGTGACACACGACCCTGCATCGCGAACCGCCGCGGACACCACACCACTCGATGCCGGCGCAGCGCCCAACGCTCCTACGCTCGTCATACCTCCGGATCGGATCGGGTTGCACAGCGACAACACGATGCGATCGCGCACGTGTTCCAGCGTCGTCGACCCCGGGCGGGCGGTGTACCGACCGCCGGAGGCGACGGCGGATTATGTTCGTGCGCGCGACCGACATTGCCAGTTCCCCGGATGCCGCGTCTCCGCGGAGCGCTGCGATCTCGACCACCGCCTCCCGTACGAGAGCGGCGGCGCCACCTGCCCCTGCAACCTGGACGTCCTGTGTCGGGCCCATCACCGACTGAAGACCTTCACCTCGTGGCGCGCGGAACCGGATGCCTCCGGCCGCCTCACCTGGACCAGTCCGCTGGGGCACACCTATGCCCTCGCGCCGGATTCCCGTGGTTCCGCTGGATCGGTTGCCAACCCGCGGCGCCTGCCCGCCGTATCGACTGGCGGCCTTCGCCCCTCTGCCGACGATTCGCGGCCCGGCCGGGACGAGGACGATCCTCCACCGTTCTGATCGGCGTCACGTCTAATCGGCCTCACGTCTAATCGGCGTCGCACTGCCCGACCGTGCAGTGCTGTGCTGAGCTGTGCTGTGCTGTGCTGTGCTGTGCTGAGCAGCAGTGCACCACACCGTGTTGCGCTGCGCCGCGGCGGAGCAGTGTGGTTTAATGGCCGCATGGCTTGCCGCGAGTTTTTTTATGGGTACCGGACCCCGGTGCTCATGCGCGGCTGAAGTCAACCGCCCACCCGACGCCCCGAGGTCTTCCAGGACCCGGGGCGTTTTTGGTGTTTCGGGCCGGGGGCCAGGGGCAGAATCAAGGAGACGACCGTGACCATGGCAATGAGCACGACCACCGACACCACCCCTGGCACCCACGGAGACCCCGCCACCCCGGAGGCGATCACAATCCCGCAGAACAGCGCGCCGCCCCAGGACGACAGATCCCGGGCCGATGAACCCGACGGCGAGAAGTCCATCGCCGAGATGCGCACGGAGATCGACGCGATCGACGCCGAACTGGTACGCCTGATCCAGCGCCGCAGCGCGATCTCCCATTCCATCGGCGCAGCGCGTGCCGCCGAGGGCGGCACGCGCATCGTCTACAGCCGCGAGATGAAGGTCCTCGACCGCTTCGCCGTGCTCGGGCCCGCCGGGACCGAACTGGGCATGCTGCTGCTCTCACTGGGCCGCGGACGGCTCGGTCGGCGCTAGAAGCACGGGCGCCCTCATCCGGCGAGCGGCGTCGCCGCCAGGTCGGCGCACTGCCGGTCTGCCTCCCACCGGGCCTCGATGCGCGCCTTCTGTGCGCCGGTGGCCACCTGGGGCACACCCCGCGCATCCAGCCTGGTCGCCAGGAAGTCGGAGGAGATGACGCCGGCCCGGTCGAAGGTCAGCGTCAGCACACCGTTGTCGTCCTGGTCATTGCCGAACGACCGCCACCAGTAGTAGTTGCCCAGCCCGTAGGCGACGTACACGCCGTCGTGACGCCATCCGGCGCCCTGCAGCAGGTGCGCGTGGGTGCCCACCACGGCGGTCGCTCCGGCATCGGCCAGCGCATCGGCTAAGCGCCGCTGCTCGCCGGACGGGCACGCCTGGTACTCGATACCCCAGTGCAGGTAGACGACCACCACATCGAACGATGCTGCCGCGGACCGCACCGCCTCTACCAGTCGCGGCGAAAACGCGCTGGCGATGCCGGGCCCGGTGTCGGTGGCGGTGTGCGTGGCGATCGTCCAGTCGTGCACCTGGCTGGCGGCGAAGATCGCCAGCCTGACCCCGTTCACTGTGGCGGTCCACGGGGCGTAGGCAGCGTCGGCGTTCCGCCCGATGCCCACCACCGGAATCGGCGAAGCGTCGATCGCGTGAAGTGTGTCGGCCAGCCCCTGGTCCCCGTAGTCGACGGCGTGGTTGTTGGCCATCGTCACGACGTCGACACCGCCATCGGCCAGAGCCTCCAATGCAGTCGCCGGAGCCCGGAAATGAAACTGCTTCGGAGCCGGCACTCCCGCCGCGGTGATCGCCGTCTCCAGGTTCACCATGGTCAGATCTGCCGCGGAGAGCTGCCCGGCCGCCTCCTGCAGCGCGGTGGCCGGGTCGGCGGCCAACAGATCCGCCGTGCCATTCGCGAAATTGACGTCCCCGGCCAGCGCAAGGGTGAATCTGCCCGATGGCTCGGCACCCGACATGCCCGGCGGATCGGCAGCCGGCACGCCCGACGCTGCCGGTGTGACACCCCCAACGGCGGAGCCGCCGGTCGCACTACCGCGCGCCGCGGCCCGCCCGAAGTCACCGATGGCCACATGACCGGATGCCGCATCACCACCCGAGGACAGCGTCATACTCGATGGCCCGGCGACCGACGCCGGCGTGTCCGCCGCAGTCACGGCGTGTGGTGCGATCGCGTAGGTGCGGTTCGATTCCGGCACGGCCGGCGCTCCGGCGGGCATCGCGCACGCCGCCGCTGACCACGCCGCCGCCAGCACGATGGCGCCGACAGCAACCGGTCGCGCTGGTCGTCCGTATTGCCGCATCTTCACAGCATGCCGTGGCATCGGCAGGTAGACCCGCGAACGCGCCGACAGCCGTGCCCATGCGAGCGGTCCACCGGTACCGGCAACCAGACCAGCCTGCGCGCCCCCGCCCCCGCCTACACAAGCCGACGCTGGGCGGCCCAGCGGGACAAGGCATGCCGGTTGGACAACTGCGTCTTGCGCAGCACGCTCGAGACGTGCGTCTCGACCGTCTTCACGGAGATGAACAGGTCGGCGGCGATCTCCTTGTAGGTATAGCCGCGGGCCAGCAGGGTCAGCACTTCCCGCTCCCGAGGGGAGAGCAGGTCGAGCTCCGGATCGGTGACCGGCGGGGTGTCCGGCCGCTGCGCGAACGCATCCAGCACGAAGCCGGCAAGCCGCGGGGAGAACACCGCGTCGCCCGCCGCGACCCGGACGACGGCATCCGCCAGGTCGCGACCGGAGATCGTCTTGGTCACATAACCGCGCGCGCCGGACCGGATCACGGCGATCACGTCCTCGGCGGCATCGGACACCGACAGTGCCAGGAACACCACCTGGGGCAGCATTTCGTGCAGTTGTTGCAGAACAGCGCGGCCGCCGCCGTCGGGCATGTGCACGTCCAGCAGCACGACGTCCGGTGGATCCGCCGTGATGCGCGTGACGGCCTCGCCCACCGACCCGGCCTCGCCGACCACCGCGATCCGCTCGTCGGCGAGATCGGCGAGTTCGGCCTTCACCCCCGCGCGGAACAGCGCGTGGTCGTCGACCAGGAACACCCGCACCGGCAGTGTCATGAGCCCTCCCCTGGCCGCGACGGCCGGTCATGCGCCGTGCGGGTCGGCGTCCGCCGCCGGTGGCACCGTCATGGTCAACGCCCATTCGGTGCCGCCGCCCGGCGACGTCTTCACCTCGGCGCGCCCACCGTACCGCTCCATCCTGCCCCGGATGGACTCGGCGACGCCACGCCGGTCGCCGGCCACCGCCGCAGGATCGAACCCTCGGCCGCGGTCACGCACATAGACGGAAGCCAGTGGCATCTCCAGCTCCGCGTACACGCTGATGGTGTCCACCCCGGCATGTTTCGCGGCGTTCACCATCGCCTCGCGAGCGGCAGCGACCAGCGCCGTTGTCTCGTCGGTGAGCGGCACGTCGCCCACCACGACCGGCTCGATCGCCACCGCGTAGGTATCCTCGACCTGCGCCGCGGCCAGTTTCAGCGCGCCCGCACCGGTGTCGCCGCCTGGACCCGGGTATGACGCGGCCGTCTCGCTCGGCCCCCGTGGGTCGACAGCGCCGACAGCCGCCGCGACCGTCGCGTCCGCACCGCCGTCGCCGCGCCGCGCGTAACCGCTGGGCCCGTACAGCCAGGCCCGCAGGTCGCGCTCCTGGGCACGGGCCAGCCGCTGCACCTCACGGGCGTCGCCCGGCTGCCGCTGAATCAGAGCCAGGGTCTGCAGCACCGAATCGTGCAGATGCGCAGCCACCTCGGCCCGCTCCGTCTCCCGGATGCGTTCCCGCCGCTCGTCGGTGAGGTCGCGCAGCAGTTTGGCGAGCCACGGTACGGCGATCACGGCCACCCCGATCAGGGTGAGCACCACCGCGGCGACGGCGGAGCGCGCGGAGGCCACATCGACCTGGGCAATGGCGAAGACGCCCAGACCGCCGAACACCAGCACGACGCCGGCGGCGATCCGCCACCACGCACCGCGCCGTGGCCGCGCCCACCCGGCGGCGGTGCGTCGCCACCGGCGGCGCTGCGAATCGTCGGCCTCCCGCCAGATGAACGCAGCGCCGATCGCGACGATCACCAGCGGCCCGACCAGCGCACCGACCCACCGTCCGCCGCCCAGGGCGAGTGTGACGATGCCCGCGGCCACGCCGACGGCCGCGATCCCGATCGCCTGACGGCGCTCCACGGCGGATGCCCGCCGGCCGACAGCACGGCCGGTTGTCGGGCCGGAAAGCGCACCGTCGGTCGTCTCGGGAGCGCCGCCCGACCCGCTCGCCTGCGGCACGAAGATCCACAGCAGCGCGTAACCCACCACGCCGGCCCCGGCCAGCAGACCCAGGACCACGAAGACGGCGCGCACCAGACCGACCGGGGCGCGCAGATGCTGCGCCACGCCGGCTGCCACACCAGCCACCAGCCGCTGATCCGTCAGGCGCAGCAGTCGAGGAATGCCATCGGAGGTCACCAGCCCAGCGCCCGGTGCCACCGCCGGAGGGGCCGGCCGCAGGGGCTGGCCCGCGCCGGGGATGCCGACCGGGCGCGGACGATCACCGGCGGCGGCCGGCGATGCGGAGGACGTCATGCATTCCAGAGTCACACGCCGCGGTCCGATCCGGATCAGGGGTCACCCTGATTCCGGAAACCAGGGTGCTTCCCGATGGTGTGAGCGCCACCGGATACGGCACCGTGGGTGGCATGAACACCGACCAACACCGCGCCACCGATGAACACGCCCGCACCCGGTGGCCACTGCCGAACCGCTCCGCCACCGACCGCAAGCTCGGCGGCGTCGCAGGCGGCCTGGGCCGCGCGTGGCGCATCGATCCGATCCTGATCCGGGTGGCCTTCGTCGTGCTGACGCTGTTCGGCGGTTCCGGTGTACTGCTGTACTGCGCCGGCTGGCTGATCATGCGCGGCGACGGCGACGAGGCCTCCGCCGTCGAGGCGCTGGCCGGCCGCGGCAAGTCGTCCGTGTCGCCGGCGCTGACGGTGGTGCTGATCGTGGTCGGCCTGGCCAGCATGGGCTCCATCTTCACGGTGTTCTCCGGATTCTCCGGGGGATTGCCGTTCTGGCCGGTGCTGGTGGGCGCGATCATCCTCACAATCGTGCTCAGCAACCGCGGCCACGCGGCGCGGTCCAACCGCGGCCCACACCGCGATCCGTCGGCCTGGGCCGATGACTTCGCCGACCGCGTGGCACGGTGGGGGGCCGACGTCGGCGATCGGGCGGCGCGTTGGGGTCGCGATGTCGGCAATCGCGCGGACGGCTGGTTCGGTGGCGCGTCCACCTCGCCGGCGCCCGACGCATCGGCACCGGGCGGGCCCACGCAGACCCCACCGGCGCCCACGCAGACCCCACCGGCGCCGCCCACGCCCGCGCCCGGCGCCGACGAGAGTGCGGCCGGTATCCGGACCGGCCCCGACGGCGCCGAGCAACTGGTGACGGACGGCCCACCGGACCCCGAGGACCTGTTGTCGGACGGGCGCACCCCGCCCGCATGGGATCCGCTGGGCGCCGCACCGTTCGCCTGGGACCTGCCCGACCCGTCCCCCGCCCCGGGCGATGCCGGCATGTCGGACGGGGAGGACCCGTCCGACGCCGGCTCGCGACTGGCTCCGGGCGGCGCCATCGCCCGGGTGTTCCTGGGGCTGGCCCTGATCGTCGGCGCCGGTATGGCGGCCGGGGTCGTCACCAACTGGTGGTACCTGCCATGGTCGGCGGTGACCGGCGTCGCCCTGGGCATCATCGCCGTGGGCCTGGTCGCGGCATCGCTGCGCGGCAACGGCGGGCGCATGCTGATCGGGCACGGCGTCTTCCTCGCGGTGCTCACCCTGGTGCTGTCGGTGTCGGGGTTGAGCGGCACCTCGGGGTACGGCCAGCAGACCTGGTCGCCGACCACCGTCGGCGCGGTCGCCGAGTCCTACTACTGGAACGCGGGACAGGCCACCCTGGATCTGTCCCAGCTCGACGTGGCGCCCGGCGACACCGTGCGTACCGACGTGACGGTCGGCGGCGGTCAGGTCACCGTGCTGCTGCCCGCCGACACCACGGTCGCGGCGAGCTGTTCCGCCACCGTGGGCCACGTCGATTGCCTGGGCCGGCAGTTCAGCGGAGTCCGCGCGCAGTACGCAGCCGAGCAGACCGGCAGCGACCGGCACGGCGTCATCGATATCGACATTCACAGCAACGCAGGACAGGCGGTAGCGAGAATCCATGAATAGCAACGAGAATGACGCTTCCCGGCGGCAGCGCCGCACCGGCCGCACCGACGCCATCGGCCTCGTCGTCGCGGCGATCCTGCTGGTGATCGCCGCGATCGGCATCGGCAAGCAGACCTGGTGGCTGATCCCGAACCTGCTGCCGTGGGTCATTGCCGGCGTCGCCGCGCTGGTCGGGCTGGGCCTGATCGCCAGTTCGCTACCCGGGCGTCGGCGCAGCCGCTGACGCAATCGGCCGGGGAGCCGCCGGAGTTACTCCCACTCGATCGTGCCAGGCGGCTTGCTGGTGACGTCCAGCACGACGCGGGTGATCTCGTCCACCTCCCCGGTGACGCGGCCGGCGATCCGGGACAGCAACGTGTCGGGAAGCCGTGCCCAGTCCGCGGTCATGGCATCTTCGCTGGTCACCGGACGCAGCACCACGGGCATGCCGTAGGTGCGGCCGTCGCCCTTCACACCCACGGTGTGCACGTCGGCCAGCAGCACCACCGGGCACTGCCAGATCTGGCCGTCCACCCCGGCCGCCGTCATCTCTTCGCGCACGATCGCGTCGGCGGCGCGCAGGACGTCCAGGCGCTGCGCCGTGATCTCGCCGATGATGCGCACGCCCAGCCCCGGCCCCGGGAACGGATGTCGGGAGACGATCTCGGGTGGCAACCCCAGCTCCGCACCGAGCAGCCGCACTTCGTCTTTGAACAGTGCCCGCAACGGCTCGACCAGCTCGAATTGCAGGTCGTCCGGCAGCCCGCCCACATTGTGGTGCGACTTGATGGTGGCGGTGCCGGTGCCGCCGCCGGATTCCACCACATCCGGGTACAGCGTGCCCTGCACCAGGAACTTCACCGGCTCGTGGGAGCTGTGCTCGGCCACCAGCTCGGCGGCGGCCTTTTCGAAGGTCCGGATGAACTCGCGGCCGATGATCTTCCGCTTGGCTTCCGGCTCGGTCACCCCGGCCAGCGCGGCCAAGAACGTCGAGGTGGCGTCCACCGTCACCAGCCGGATGCCCGTGGCGGCCACGTAATCGCGTTCCACCTGCTCCCGCTCGCCGGCGCGCAGCAGCCCGTGGTCCACGAATACGCAGGTGAGCTGGTCGCCGACGGCGCGGTGAACGATCGCCGCGGCCACCGCGGAGTCCACCCCGCCGGACAGTCCGCAGATCACCCGAGCGCCGCCGATCTGCGCACGCACCTTCTCGACCTGTTCGGCCAGGATGCTCTGCGGCGTCCAGTCGGCGGCGAGACCCGCGATGTCGTACAGGAAGTGCGTCAAGATCTGCTGCCCGTGCTCGGTGTGCAGCACCTCAGGGTGGAACTGCACCCCGGCCAGTCTGCGAGAGCGGTCCTCGAAGGCGGCCACCGGAGTGTGCTCCGTGGACGCCGTCACGTCGAAGCCGTCCGGTGCCGCCTCCACCGAATCACCGTGGCTCATCCAGACGGTGAAGCAGCCGGCCTCACCCGCGGTGCCGGCCAGCAGCGCGGAGTCCGACCGGCTGACGGTGAGCTCGGTGGCCCCGTACTCGCGGCGGCCGGTCTGTCGGACACGGCCGCCCAGCGCCGTCGTCATCGCCTGGAACCCGTAGCAGATGCCGAGTACCGGAACGCCGGCACCGAACAGGGCCGGATCGACGGCGGGCGCCCCCTCGGCATAGACACTGGACGGGCCGCCGGAGAGCACGATCGCGGCCGGATCCTTGGCCAGCATCTCGGGCAGCGTCATCGTCGATGGCACGATCTCCGAATACAGATTCGCCTCGCGGACGCGGCGCGCGATGAGCTGCGCGTACTGGGCGCCGAAGTCGACGACCAGGACCGGGCGGTGCTCCGTCACGCCCGTCGCGGGCGCCGTATCGGTTGCGGATGTCACGGCTGTGGCTCTCTCTTTCTCCTGCACTGTCCGTTCGGTCGCCCCTGGCTCAGGGCCGACGTTCATCGCCCCATTCGCCCGCCAGCAGCATGGCACGGATCTGCCAGGCGTCGTCGAGCAGCAGCAGATCGGCCACCAGCCCGGGCTGCACGGATCCGATCTCCCGCTCCAGCCCCAGCAGCCGCGCAGGCACACGCGTCGCCGCGTTCACCGCCTCCACCACGCCGAGACCGACCTCGGTGACGGCCCGGCGCAGGGCGGTGTCCATGGTGAGTGTGGAGCCGGCGATCGAACCGCCATCGGACAGGCGGGCCACGCCGTCGGCCACATCGACGTCCAGCGTGCCGAGCATGTAGTGGCCGTCCGGGGCGCCCGCCGCAGCCATCGCGTCGGTGATCAGGGCGAGCCTGTCCGGCGCGATGGACTGCAGCAGCCGCACCGTCGCGTCGTGCAGATGCACCCCGTCGTTGATCGCTTCCATGACGGCACCCGCGTCGCGGGCCGCGGCGATCACGCCGGGGTCACGGTGGTGCAGCGGCCGCATGGCGTTGAAGGCGTGTGTGACGATATCCGCGCCGGCGGCGAAGGCCGCCGCCGCCTGCGCGTAGTCGGCGTCGGTGTGGCCCACCGCGAAATGGACGCCGCTGGACACGGCGGCGTGCACCAGGTCCATGCCGCCCGGCAGCTCCGGCGCGGCGGTGATCATACGGATCCGCCCGCCGCCGGCCACGACGAACCTGTCGAACAGCGCAGTGTCGGGGGCAAGCAGTTTCGCCGGGTCGTGCGCGCCGCGGCGGGAGTCGGCCAGGAACGGGCCCTCCAGGTGGATGCCGCGGATCCGCGGGTCGTCCTTCATGGCCGCCACGGCTCCGTCGATGGACTGCAGCATGCGCTCCGGCGACCCGGTGATGAGCGACACCATCGTGGAGGTGGTGCCGTGCCGGCGATGAGCGGCGACCGCGGCAGCGATCGACGCTGCCCCGTCGTCGTACGAATGCGCAGCAGCGCCGTGGGTGTGCAGGTCGATCAGTCCCGGCACGATGTAGCCCCCGCCCAGGGGCACGCGCTCCGCGCCGCGCAGGATATCCCGTGCCAACGGGCTCAGTCGGTCGGCGGACTGCGCGTCGTCCAGTACGGCGACGATCCGGCCGTCGGAGACGAGCACCACACCCTCGTCCAGCACTTCGATCGGGGTGACGACTTTCGCTCCGGTCAGCAGCAGCGGCGGTGTCACAATCGGTTCCTCCTGACGGCGGCGATCGGGCGACTCGGTGCCGCGGGGTGCGGCAGCGGGGTGCACGGGCCTGCGGCCCGGGATTGCGTCATGCCGGTCATGCCGGTCACGCCAGCGCATCCCATGTGCGCAGGGCGGCGCCGACCATGCCGGCTCGGTCGCCCAGCAGCGCCGGGACGATGGGCGGGGCGGAGCGGAACGTCAACCGCCCGGCCAGCGCCGAGCGCAGCGGCTCGAACAAGGTGGGCCCGGCCAGCGACAGGCCGCCGCCGATCACGATGCACCCCGGGTCGCCGAGCACCACCTGGGTGGCCAGCGCGTCGGCCAGCGCGGCGACGGCCTCGCGCCACACGGCGCTCGCGATCGGGTCACCCGACTGGACCAGTCGCGCCACATCGGCGGCGCTGCCGCGCTGGCGGGAGCGGCGCCGGTAGGCGGCGGCGATCCGCGACGCCGAGGCGATGGCCTCCAGGCAGCCCCGGTTGCCGCAGCCGCAGCGCGGGCCGCGCGGGCGCACCACGACATGCCCGATCTCACCGGCCTGCCCGGACGCGCCGTCGTCGACCACGCCGCCGTTCACCTGCCCGCCGGCTACTCCGGTGCCGATCGCGACGAAGTACACCGACGGCATGCCGGAGCCGGCGCCGAGTCGGGCCTCCGCCAGAGCACCGTTGCGCACGTCGTGGCCGAGCACCGCGGGCAGGTTCAGCCGCTCGCGCAGCAGGGTGGTGAAGGGGACGTCCGTCCAGCCGAGGTTCGCGGCGTAGTGCGCGATGCCTGCCGCGGAGTCCACGATGCCCGGCACGCCCAGACCGACACCACGCACGCCCGGATGCCGGGCCAAGTCCGTGGCGACGGACAGGATCAACTCGATGAGCGCTTCGGGGCCGCGCCGGACGGCGGTGGGATGCCGCTCCGCACGGTGCACGGTGCCGTCCCGGGCGACCAGGCCGGCCTTGATCATGGTGCCGCCCACATCGAGCGCGGCGATCAAATCGCCACCGGCGGCGATTTCGGTGCTCACCTGCGAGCCGGTCGGCGGCGACGAGGGAGTCCCCATCTAGGCGGAGCCGGAGAGACTGATCAAGCCCACCTTCTGAAATTCCTTCACGTCGGAGTACCCGGCCTTCGCCATGGCCCGCTTCAGCGCGCCGAACAGGTTGGTGCGGCCCTCCGCGCCGCGGGCCGGTCCGTGCAGGAGCTCGGTGAGCGGCGTGTCGGCCAGCCCGCACGGCAGTGCCAGCCCTCGAGGCAGCGCCGGATGCGACGCCGAGTGCGGCCAGTACCAGCCCTTCCCGGGGGCGGCATCCAGCGCCGCCAGTGGTTCGCCGAGCATGACGGCGTCCGCGCCACAGGCGATGGCCTTGGCGATATCGGCGCTGGTCGCGATGCCGCCCGCCGCGATCACGTGCACGTACCGGCCGCCGGTCTCGTCGAGGTAGTCGCGCCGGGCCGCCGCGGCGTCGGCGATGGCCGTAGCCATGGGGACCGCGATGCCGAGCACCTCGTCGGTGGTCGAGGCCACCCCGGCGCCGGTGCCCACGATCACGCCGACGGCGCCCGTGCGCATGAGATGGGTAGTGGTCTGGTAATTGGTGGCGCCGCCCACGATCACCGGCACGTCGAGGTTGGCGATGAACGATTTCAGGTTCAACGCCTCACCGCCGCGCAGCACGTGTTCGGCCGAGACGATGGTGCCCTGGATGACGAGCAATTCCACCCCGGCGGCAATGAGCCGCGGCGCCAGCTCGGCGGCGTTCTGCGGGGACACCCGCGCCGCCACGGTCGAGCCGGCCCGCTTGATGGTGGCCAGGGCGCCGCCGAGCAGGTCCAGATCGATGGGTGCCCCGTAGGCACGCTGCAGCACGGCCGTGGCCGCATCCGGGTCGTCGGAATCCTGCGCCACGGCCACGATCTCGTCGATCACGGCCTGCGGGTCGGCGTGACGGGCCCACAGGCCCTCGGCATTGAGCACTCCCAGACCGCCCTGCGCGCCGACGGCGCACGCCACCTCGGGTGACACCACCGCGTCCGACGAGTCGGTCACCAGCGGGATCTCGAACCGGTAGGCGTCGATCTGCCAGGCGGTGGACACCTCGGCCGACGACCGGGTACGGCGCGACGGCACGATGGCGATGTCGGCGAGGTCGTAGGTGCGCCGGGCCTGGCGGCCCATGCCGATTTCTACGCTGTCCTGCACGGTGAACCTCTCGTCGTCCGGCGAACCGGGTCAGCGGTCGAAGTAGTTGGGTGCCTCTGCGGTGATGGTGATGTCGTGCGGGTGCGACTCGCGCAGGCCGGCCGCCGTGATCCGCACCAGCTTCGCGTTCTGCAACTCCGGGATCACATGCGAGCCGGTGTATCCCATCGCTGCCCGCAGGCCACCGACCAACTGATGCGTCACATCCGCCAGTCGACCGCGGTAGGGCACTCGGCCCTCGATGCCCTCCGGCACCAGCTTGTCGTCGGAAAGCACATCGTTCTGGCCGTAGCGCCCGCGTGAGTAGCCGCCGGCCACCGGCCCGGCGTCCGCGGTCGGCGCGCGGCGCGACGACGACCGCGAGCGCATGGCGCCCATCGACCCCATGCCGCGGTACGTCTTGTACTGCTTGCCTGCTACGAAGATCAGCTCGCCGGGCGATTCCTCGACGCCGGCGAGCAGGGAACCGAGCATGACGCTGCTCGCGCCTGCGGCGATGGCCTTGGCGATGTCGCCGGAATACTGCAGACCGCCGTCGCCGATCAGCGGAACCCCGGCCGGGCGGCACGCTTTGGCGGCCTCGTAGATGGCGGTGACCTGGGGAACGCCGACGCCCGCCACGACACGCGTGGTGCAGATGGACCCGGGACCCACGCCGACCTTCACCGCGTCGGCACCGGCGTCGATGAGGGACTGCGCCCCGGCGCGGGTGGCCACGTTCCCGCCGATGACATCCACCCGGTCGCCCAGATCTTTCTTCAGGCGGCCCACCATGTCGGCCACGGCGCTCGAATGGCCGTGGGCGGTATCGACGGTGAGCACATCCGCGCCGGCGTCGACGAGCGCCATGGCGCGTTCGAAGGCTGCGTCGCCGACGCTGACCGCGGCGGCCACCAGCAGCCGGCCGGAGTCGTCCTTCGCGGCGAACGGGTACTGCTCGGTCTTCACGAAGTCCTTGACGGTGATCAGGCCCTGCAGCACACCGTCCGCGTCGACCAGCGGAAGCTTTTCGATCTTGTGCGTGCGCAGCAACTCCAGCGCCTTCTCCGGCGCGACGCCCACCGGCGCAGTGACCAGCGGCATGGGCGTCATCACTTCGCGCACCGGCCGGGACATGTCGTTCTCGAAGCGCATGTCGCGGTTGGTGATGATGCCCACCAGGTGCCCGCTGGGATCGGTGACGGGGACGCCGGAGATGCGGAAGCGCGCGCAGAGCGCATCGGCGTCGGCGAGGGAGTCGTCCGGTGAGCAGGTGATGGGATTGGTCACCATGCCGGCCTCGGACCGCTTGACGGTTTCCACTTGGGAGGCCTGGTCCTCCGGACGCATGTTGTAGTGCACCACGCCGATGCCACCCTGGCGGGCCATGGCGATGGCCATGCGGGATTCCGTCACGGTGTCCATGGCGCTGGAGATCAGCGGGATGCCCAGCCGCACATTGCGGGTGAGCTGTGTCGAGGTGTCCGCCGCGCTCGGGATCAGATCGGACTGGTCCGGCAGCAGCAGCACGTCGTCATAGGTCAGTCCCAGGAGCGCGAACTTGGCCGCCTCGTCACCCGCGGAGCTGCCAGGGTCGCTCGACGGGTCGAACGCATACGGTGTCATTGCTGCTGAGGCCTTCCCGGCCGCGGACAAGCGGACTGCCGGATACGGCGCCGCGGCCAGTCCCAATCGTAAGGCTTCCACGTGCGGCGCTGTACGGCAGGCGCGCTCAGGCGGGCGTCGCCGGGCGTCACCGGTCCTCAGGCCACGAAGCCGTGCCGGAATCCCACGGCTACGGCGTGCGCCCGGTCGCGTGCGCCGAGCTTCTTGAACAGCCGGCGCGCGTGTGTCTTGATGGTGTCCTCGGAAAGGAACAGCTCCTCCCCGATCTCGCCGTTGGACCGTCCGCGGCTCATGCCCTGCAGCACCTGCAGCTCCCGGTCGGTGAGGGACGGCCCGCCATCGGCGCCGGGTCGGCCGGTCTGCGGGGCGCCGCCGACCATGGTGTCGGAGATGGCCATGAGCAGTTCGGGGCGGGTGGCATCCCACCGCAGGAAGCCGCGGGCGCCCGCGGAGATCGCCGCCGTGATCGACGGCGTATCGTCCGGGGACCCGAAGACGACGACCGCGGCGTCGGCATGCGCGGTCAGCAGCTGCCGAACGGCCTCCACGCCGCTGGTGAGCGCGCGCTGCGTGCCGACCAGCACGATGTCCGCAGGTTCGCGTCCGTACCGGGCAAGCAGCTCCTCGCCGCTGGCCACCGTCTCGATCCAATCCATCGATTCGACGGCCGACATCGCCTTCAGCAACAGTTCGCGGACCGACCGACGCTCGTCACAGACCAGTGCTGTCGTCATCTCAGCCCGCTTTCTATCCGTCGGGAGTATCCCGGCGACGATGTCGGCAACGCCACTGCTGCACCAACCTTGATCATGATCGGCAGGCGATCTATGGTCAGACCATCTGCAATCCCGGTACCGCACTCGAGGTCGAGAGGGGAACTGCAATGGCCGACACCCGGCGTCTTCCTGGACCGAATGCCGACTTGTGGGACTGGCAACTCCATGCCGCATGTCGAGGAATGTCCAGTTCGTACTTCTTCCACCCGGAGGGCGAACGTGGCCCCGCGCGAGCCCGCCGGGAGGCGAAAGCCAAGGCGATCTGCTCCCGTTGTCCGGCTTTGTTGGAATGCCGACGGCACGCCTTGCGCGTGCACGAGCCGTATGGCATCTGGGGCGGGCTCTCCGAGAGTGAGCGCCAGCAGATCCTCGCTGCCAGCGCCTGATCCGGCCTCGGGCAGCGGGTAGCGCACCGGGCAGTCACCCGCGCGTGCGAGCCATTCGGCCGAGGTTCTCATCACCCAGGAGTGTATGGCGACGACACATCGCTGTCATCTCCTCAATTTTGATAATCCTTTCGCGCGGCAACCCCCACGAAAGGATGACATCGCAATCGATGGGGGCCCGCGACGGGTCTACCACCCGGCTGCGGTCTCCCAGTGCCGCCCGGCGTCCCGGCTGACGAAGAGATCCGGCCCGGCAGCCGCCACGACGAGGTCGGCGGCCGCCGCGATGGCGCGGGGGACCCGATCGCCCAGGCACGCCCGCTGGGACCAGGTGGCGCCGCCGTCATCAGTCCGCAGCACCGCGGCTCGGCACTGTGCCCCGCCTGCCAGTGCGAATCCGCGATCGGCGGAGGCGAAAGCGAGCGACACGGCGTCCGAGAGGGTCGATGCGGTCGACCAGCGCCCGCCGGAATCCCCGGTGACGCGGACCTCGCCGCCGGCGCAGAGCACGACGGCGCGGCGCACGTCGATTCCGGCCAGTGCCCGCGGCACACAGCCGACGTCGGCGACGAGCCCGGGACCGGCGACGTCGGTGGATCCGGGGTCCGGGTTCAGGTACCAGCGGCGGGCGACGCTGCCGGCGCTCCAGGTGGCTCCGCTGTCGGTGGACTGCCACGCGACGGGCCGGCAGGAAGCGTCGCTCCCCACGAACCAGGCCGATCCGGCGCCCGGCATGCCCACGGCCAGCACTTGCGACACGACCGCGGGGACCGGAATCCAGCTGGCTCCGAAGTCGCGCGACACTGCGAGCGCGGCCGGAGCAATGGAGGGGCAGTCGCCGCGTGCTGCTCGGATGATCAGCCCGTCGACGCCGACCTGCAGCAGGATGTCCTGATCCGCCAGGACCCCGCCGCCGGAGCCGGGCGCCGCAGGCGACTCGGGGGCGTCCTCCTCCCGCGATACACCGAGCACCTGGATGTGGCTCGACGATGGTGCCGGAAGGGCACCGACCGGTGCCGAGCCTGCCGAGTCGTTCGCCGGAGCCGGAGTACCGGCGCTGCCCGCGACATGCGTGCCAGGACCGCTCGATCGTGTCGGCGTCACCATTTCCGGGGCCGGGAAGCCCTCCGCACCAAACGCCCCGGCCGATGTCTGCGACGTGGCCACGGGGCCGCGCATCGTCGCCGTGATCAGCACGACGTCAGCGATGATCAACGCGGCCACGAACAGCCACGCCAGCTTCCGCACCATCGGCTACCTCGTCGCCCGTCGCGTTCGGGCGAGATGCCCGAATGGTGCTGACCCTATCGGCCGCTGGCGATTCCGCCCGGGTGGCGCGCCTGACATGGCGCGCAGACGCCGCGGCCCGGCGAATCGTCGTTGGATTCGCCGGGCCGCGGTGTGTCGGGCTCCCGATCAGTGGTGGTGTCCGTGCCCACCTGCCGGAGCGGGGGCCTCCGGCTCCGGAATGTCCGTGACGGTGGTCTCGGTGGTGAGCACCATCCCGGCGATCGACGCCGCGTTCTCCACGGCCGTGCGGGTCACCTTGACGGGGTCGATGACGCCGGCGGACACCAGGTCGCCGAACTCGCCGGTGGCCGCGTTGAATCCGTGACCGGCCGGTGCTGCGGCAATCCTCGCCACGATGACCGAGCCCTCCTGGCCGGCGTTCGCGGCGATCCAATACGCGGGCGCGGTGAGCGCGCGGCGAACGATCGCCACACCCACCGCCTGGTCTCCGGTCAGGCCCAGGTCGCCGTCCAGGGCAGACGCGGCGTGCACCAGAGCCGAGCCGCCACCGGGAATGATCCCCTCGGCGACGGCGGCCTTGGTCGCGGCCACCGCGTCCTCGATGCGGTGCTTGCGCTCCTTGACCTCGGTCTCGGTCGCCGCGCCGACCTTCACCACGGCCACGCCGCCGGCGAGCTTGGCGAGCCGCTCCTGCAGCTTCTCCCGATCCCAGTCGGAGGTGGTCGCCTCGATATCGCGCCGGATCTGCTCGGCGCGGTCCTTGATGGCCTCGGCCGAACCGCCGCCGTCCACGATCGTCGTGGTGTCCTTGGTGACCACGGCGCGCCGCACCGAGCCAAGCACCTCGGTGCCCACCTCGGAGAGCTTCAACCCGACCTCGGCCGAGACGACTTCGGCGCCGGTGACGATCGCCAGGTCCTGCATGAATGCCTTGCGGCGATCGCCGAAGAACGGCGACTTCACAGCCACGACCTTGATCGTCTTGCGCAGCGCGTTCACCGTGAGCGCGGCCAGCGCCTCGCCGTCCACGTCCTCGGCGACGATCAGCAGCGGCTTGGATTCGGCCACGACCTTCTCGAGCAGCGGCAGCAGATCCTTCAGTGCGGAGATCTTCTCGCGCACCAGCAGCACCGCCGCGTCCTCGAGCACCGCTTCGCTGGCCTCGGCGTCGGTGACGAAGTACGGCGAGATGAAGCCCTTGTCGAACTGCATGCCCTCGGTGAACTCGAGCTCGGTGTGCAGACCGGACGACTCCTCGACCGTCACCACACCGTCCGCGCCGACCTTCTCCACCGCTTCGCCGATCAATGCGCCGATCTCCTCGTCGCGGGACGCGATCGTGGCGACCTGCGTGACCCGCGAGTGATCGCCGGCGACCGGGGTGGCCGCTGCCACCAGCGCATCGCTCACTGCGCCCGACGCGGCGGCGATCCCCGCGCGCAACGCAATCGGATCGGCACCGGCGGCGACGTTGCGCAACCCCTCGGTGATCAGTGCCTGCGCCAGCACGGTCGCGGTGGTGGTGCCGTCGCCGGCCACATCGTTGGTCTTCGTCGCCGCGGTCTTCGCCAGCTGGGCGCCGAGGTTCTCCCGCGCGTCGTCGAGTTCGATATCTCGCGCGATGGTCACGCCGTCGTTGGTGACGGTCGGCCCACCGAACTTCTTGGCCAGCACCACATACCGACCCCGCGGCCCCAGGGTGACCTTGACCGCGTCCGCCAGTTTGTCGACGCCGCGCTGCAGCGCCTTGCGCGCCGAGCTATCGAAGCTGATCTGCTTCGCCATAGTTGTCCCTTCAGAAGAAATGGGGTGAAAAGCGAACGCGCCCCGCCCGCAGCACGCGGAATCGGGGCGCGTCCGCACCTCGTCGCCAACCGGAGCCGGGCGGCTGCCGGTTCGGCTGCGGCGCAGCAGAACTGCGCCGGTCGATTACTTGGTGACCTTGGCCAAGACGTCGCGCGCCGACAGGATCAAGTACTCCTCACCGGCGTACTTGACCTCGGTGCCGCCGTACTTCGAGTAGATGACGACGTCGCCCTCGGCCACGTCCAGCGGGACCCGGTTGCCGTTGTCGTCGACACGACCCGGCCCGACCGCCAGCACGGTACCTTCCTGCGGCTTCTCCTTGGCAGTGTCAGGGATGACGATGCCCGAAGCCGTCGTCGTCTCGGCCTCGTTGGCCTGGACGAGGATCTTGTCCTCGAGCGGCTGGATGTTCACGCTCGCCACGGTGTGACCTCCCCCTTCTGGGGTTCGCTACTTCAAGATGGACTGGTTTGCACATGCCTGCCGCCGCCCGGTCCGCCGTCGCGGGGGTCGAACCGGAATACCGCAGACAACTAGCACTCTAATAGGGAGAGTGCCAAGTCTCAACTGTGGCGCCGTCGCGGTGGAATTCGTGACACCCCGCCCCTGCCTCCGCGCGGATCAACATCGCCCGCGCGGACGAAAGTTGTCCAACCCGTCACACGAGTCACGCAACGCCAACCTTCGCACGCGCGGGCGATGTTGATCCGCGCGGAGGGAGGGGACGGAGGGACACCGCAACGGTTACGCGACGTGCACGGTCTGCACCGGCAACCCCGGATCGGCGCTGACCCGCGGGTCCGTCACCGGCGCCCCGGCCTGCGCCACGTGCGCGCCCACCGCCGCGATCATGGCCCCGTTGTCGGTGCACAGGCCGATCCGCGGGATGCGCAGCGTGAGGCCGGCGGCATCGCATCGTTCCTGGGCAAGCGCGCGCAGCCTCCGGTTGGCGGCCACTCCCCCGGCGATCACCACCGTGCCGACGCCGAGATCCGTTGCGGCGCGCACTGTTTTCGCGGTGAGCACGTCGGCCACGGCTTCCTGGAACGAGGCGCAGACATCGGCGACCGGCACCGCGTCACCGGCCCGTCGCAACGCTTCGACATGACGGGCGACCGCGGTCTTCAACCCCGAGAACGAGAAGTCGTACCGGTGCGCGTCGGCATCCTTCGCTCCGGTGAGCCCGCGCGGGAACTCGATCGCCCGCGGGTCGCCCTGGGCGGCGAGCCTGTCGATGACGGGACCGCCCGGGTAGCCGAGATCCAGCAGCCTCGCCACCTTGTCGTACGCTTCGCCGGCGGCGTCGTCGATGGTCGTGCCGAGTTCGACGATCGCCTGCGGCGAGTCCCCGGCCAGGCTGGTGACCTGGAGCAGCTGGGTGTGTCCGCCGGAGACGAGCAGGGCCAGCGCCGGGGTCGGCAACGGGCCGTGCTCCAAGGTGTCGGCGGCGACATGCCCGGCGAGGTGGTTGACACCGAAGAGCGGCACGTCCCACGCAGCGGCATAAGCCTTGGCAGCGGCCAGACCCACCATCAGCGAACCGGCCAGGCCCGGCCCGGCTGTCACGGCGATCGCGTCAACGTCCCGCGGCTCGAGTCCTGCGGCGTCGAACGCGCGATGCACCGTCGGCAGCAGCGCCTGCAGGTGCGCGCGTGAGGCGATCTCCGGCACCACCCCGCCGAACCGGGCGTGCTCGTCGGCACTGGAGGCGAGCGCGTGGCCCACCAGCTGCATTCCGTCGTCGGTGATCCGCACGAACCCGACCCCGGTCTCGTCGCACGACGACTCGACGCCCATCACGATCGATCCGGAGGGCAGCCGCACGATGTCGCGGGCAACGGCGCCATCGCGGGCGGAACCGGCGGGCATGGCAGGAGTGGTCACCGATCCAGTATCTCGCGCCGCGGATCGGGGGCCCGCGCGGCCTTCGACGCGGCTCCGCAGCCACGCGCCATGACCCGGGACACAGCACCAGCGGCACGCTCAAGTGCCGGTCCGGCAGACCGATATTCCCGACGATCGCCAGTACGGGAACACCTGGCGCGCCACCATCTCCTCCGGAGGCCCACTTCCATGAGAATGCCGCAGGCGCTGGCGCGCAGGGGTATCGGCGGGCTCGTCCTCGCCTCCGCTCTGGCCATGTCGATTCTGCTCATCGCGATCGGCGCCTTCGCGCTGAGCCGCGCGGGCGCGCTGCACCAGAAGATTGCCGATGTCACCAGCCGGGACGTCACTCCGTTGGCCGATCTGCGCCTGGCGCAGGACACCGCGAACCAGGTGACCATCCTGGGCTTGGTGGCGTCCAGCGCCCCGGACCCCGCCGTCGTGCAGCTGATGACGAAGAATCGGCAGACCGCGCTGGACGCGATGGGTGGCGCGCTGGACAGGATGGTGGCGGACACCCCGGCGGAATTGCGTGGCCATGCCCAGGATCTGGTCGCCGGCTGGGAGGCCTTCAGGGCGGCCGACGAGGCGTACCGCCAGGGCGCCGCCGGACCGAACGCCGCTCAGCTGAACAAGACCGCCGCCGACTTGTTCAACACGCTCGGCGCCGACTTCGGCGCGCAGGCCGATCGGCTGGTGGCCGACGCGATGGCGCAGAAGGAGCAGGTGGATGCCGAGTACGCCACGCTGCTGACGACCACGGTCGTCACGATTGCGGCGGGCGCGCTGATCGCCCTGGTCACCGGTTCCCTCATCGCCGGCAGCATCAGGCGCCGCACCGGTGCGATCCTCGCCGCCACCGACCGGCTCGCCGGCGGCGATTTCACGGATCACGCGCTGCCCGTCGGCGAGGACGAGCTCGGACGGATGGCCGCATCGCTGAATCACGCCGCGCAGACTCTCAAGCAGATGATCGGCTCGGTGGCGTCGAACGCGGAGACGTTGCGCGGATCGAGCGATCACATGGACGGCGTGAGCAGCGAACTGGCGCAGTCGTCCGAGGCTGCGGGCTCGCGGGCGCAGGCAGTCGCGGCCGTCGCAGGACGGGTGTCCGTGAACGTGCAGACCCTGGCGGCGGCCTCCGAGCAGATGATGGCATCGGTGGCCGAGATCTCCCGCAACGCCGCCGACGCGGCGAAGGTCGCCCAGTCCGCCGTCACCGTGGCCGGGGATGCCGGGGAGGTCGTCACCCGCCTGTCCGATTCGTCCAGGGAGATCACGTCGGTCATCAAGCTGATCACCTCGATCGCGCAGCAGACGAACCTGCTCGCCCTGAACGCCACCATCGAAGCCTCCCGCGCCGGGGATGCCGGCAAGGGCTTCGCCGTCGTCGCGGGCGAGGTCAAGGAGCTGGCGCAGGAGACCGCCCGGGCGACCGACGACATCTCGCGACAGATCCAGTCGGTGCAGACCGACGCCGAGCGGGCGGTGACGACCATCGACCAGATCGGCGAGGTGATCGGGCAGATCAACGACTATGCGGCGTCCATCGCCTCCGCGGTGGAGGAGCAGACGGCGACCACGTCGGAAATGGCGCGCAACATCACGGCCGCGGCAGACGGCGTCACCGAGATCGCCAGCGGTGCGGCCGATGTCACCAATGCGGTGGAGTCCACCGGTGGGCTCGTCTCGCAGTCCCGCGCGGCGTCCAGCGAACTCGCGTCGATGAGCAACGGCCTCACCGAGATGGTGGGCGCGTTCCGCTACCGGTGACGCCGCGCAGCGGCCGCGTCAGGCCGGCGGGCGCATCATGGTGTACGCGTCGGCGCCGGACGGCCGGTAGTAGCGCCGCCGCATGCCGATACGGGTGAAGCCCTCGGATTCGTAGAGCGCAATGGCCGGGGCGTTGTCGGTGCGGACCTCCAGGTGCACGGTCCGCGGGCCGGCCGCGGCCAGCAGGTCGCGCAGCAGCGCCCGCCCGATCCCCCGCCCCTGCGCCGCCGGTGCGACGCCGATGGTCTGCACGTCCGCATCGTCGGGACCGGTCGCGAGCCCCGCGTAGCCGAGGATGACGCCGCCCGCGTCGCAGGCGACGACGTAGTGGTGCCCGGCGGCCAGTTCGGACCAGAACATGCCCTCGGTCCACGGCGAATCGCCGGGGAACAGCTCCCGCTCCAGCGCCGCAATCGCCGGGATGTGCCACCAGCGCATCCGGCCCACGGACGGTGCGCTGCCCGAGGATTGCGTCATACCTGATGCGGCGACGGCAGGACCGGCTTCGGGGCGTGCGGCTCGGTGGCATCCGGCCTGCGCAGGTAGAGGGGGGTGAGCGGGCCGGGCACGGCGCCGGTGAGCAGACCATGCGCCGCGCAGGTCACCAGGCCCTCGGACATCGTCCGGGCCAGCGCTCGCGCGGGAAGGCCCAGCCCGGCCGCCAACTCCGCGCCGGCGCCCGCGATCCACTGCGGGGCGGCGCCATGGGCGCTGCACCAGTCCGCGAGCGCCGCGGGCGAGACGATATCCGGCCCATGGACCGCGACACCCGATGCGCCGTAGGCGGTGACATACACCTCTTTGCGGCGGGCGTCGGTCACCACCAGGAACTCGCCCTGGTCGCTCACCGCGCGGGCGGCGGCGTCATGACTCGGCACGCCGTGTACGGGGATGTTCCGCGCGTCGCCGAGCGCGGCGGCGGTGGCCATGCCCACCCGAAGGCCGGTGAACGGGCCCGGGCCCATCCCTACGGCCACGGCCTCGAGATCGGGCATCGTCCGGCCCGCCTCGGCCAGCGCCTCGGCGACCAGCGGCATCAGATACTCGGCGTGCCCGAACGCATCGGTCACGGTCTTCTCGGCGAGCACCCGGATCGGAGCGGGGTCCGTGGCCCCGGCGGACAGCTCCTCGGCCAGCTCGTGCGGCCGCTTCACGTCAACCACCCCGGCCGTGATCACGGGCGTGGACGTATCGATAGCGAGAACCAGCACGGTCACCGATCCTACGGCGCGACGGGCGCCGCTGCGCCGCGGCCATGCGTTAGCGTCATATCTCGGACAGCGGAAGGAGGCGCGATGACGGGGCAGGTGACGCTGGCCGACGTGGCCCGGGCCGCCGGGGTCTCGCCGGCCACGGCGTCGCGCGCGCTCAACGGCTCGCCGGGGCGGACGGTGCGCGCCGACCTCGCCGTCCGGGTGGCCGCCGCCGCCGTCGAACTCGGCTACTCGGTCAACGCACACGCGCAGGCGATGGCCCGCGGCACCACGACGACGGTGGGCCTGATCGTGCACGACATCGCCGATCCCTACGCCGCGGCGATCGCCTCGGGTGTGATGGCGGCCGCCGCCGAACGGGGGCTGATCGTGACGATCGCGTCCACGGCCTCCGACGCGGCCTTGGAGCTGACGCATCTGCGGGCACTGCTGCAGCAGCGGGCCCGGGCGGTGATCCTGGCCGGATCGCGCTTCACCGACGCCGAGTCGACCGCTGCCATGAGCAGCGTCACGGCGGCCATCGCCGCAGCGGGCGGCCGGATCGCCGCGATCGGCGCGGACCGGCTCGGTGTGCGCACCGTGGAGATCGACAACTTCGGCGGCGCGGCACATCTCGCCTCCACGCTGTGTTCACTGGGCTATCGGCATTTCGCGGTGCTGGCCGGGCCGGAGCACCTGGTCACCTGTGACGACCGGCTCGCCGGTTTCCGCGAAGGGCTGGCCGGAGCGGGCGTGGATCTCGATCCGGAGAATGTGCTCACCACGCAGTTCACCCGCGATGGCGGGTACGTGGCCATGCGCGAGCTGCTGGACCGCGGACTGGCGGCCGACTGCGTGTTCGCCGTGAACGACGTCATGGCGGTGGGCGCCATGGCCGCGTTGCGCGAGCACGGCTACCGGGTGGGCAGCGACGTGGCGCTGGCCGGCTTCGACGGCATCCCCACGCTGCGGGACATCGAGCCGCCGCTCACCACGGTGCGCCTTCCGCTGCCCGAGATCGGCCGCGCCGCACTGGAGCTCGCCGTTGCCGGAGAAACCGGCCCGCGACCTGCGCCGGTCAGGGGCGACGTCGTGGTGCGGGCCAGCACCCCGGGCGTCGCGTCAGTGCCCTGACTCGCCCGCCTCCGCGCCGACGCCGTCGCTCGGATACAGGTGGCAGGACACCTCGCCCACGCGGCCGGGCTGCGGGGTGAGGAACGGGCGCCGGAACGGGGCCAGATCCAGTCGCAGGCCGCCGTGCTGCACTTCCATGCCGCGCAGCGCGGTGAAGAATGGCTCATCGGGCTTGGCGGCCCTGATCTCCTCGATGATCTGCTTCAGGCGCGCCGGATCGCGGCTGGGCACCAGCGACGTGGCCGCCGTCTCCGTCACCGTCGTCTCCACCGAATCCAAGCCCTTCACCAGCGAGGACTCGCTCCGGTAGGTGTCCAGATCCACCGTCGTCCACCGGTCCTCCAGCAGGGTGCGCAGGTCGCGTCCCTCCCAGCCGCAGGAGGCGAACGCCATCGGGCAGCGGGGATGGAACGGGCAGCCCATGGGCGGCCGGGACGCGTCGGGGATCTCGCCGCGGGGCAGCTCGGTGACAGTGTCCTTGCGGTGTGAGATGTCCGGGATCGCGCGCAGCAGCGCCTGCGTATAGGGATGCTGGCGCCGGTCGAACACCTCCTGCGCGGGCCCGATCTCCACGATCCGGCCCAGGTACATGATGGCGATCCGGTCGCAGAAGAAGCGGGCAGAGGCGAGATCGTGGGTGATGTACAGGAAGGCGATGCCGAGGTCGTTCCGCAGGCTGTCCATCAGGTCGAGCATCTTCGCCCGCACCGACATGTCCAGCATGGAGATCGGCTCGTCGGCGATCAGCATCTCCGGGCCGAGACAGATGGACCGGGCGATGATGGCCCGCTGTTTCTGCCCACCGGACAGCTCCGACGGGTATTTCGGGATGAACCGTTCGGCAGGAGCGAGTCCGACCCGTTCCAGCGCATCCTTCACCCGACTGGGGCGCTCCGCCTCCGGAATGCGGTGGATGCGCAGCGCATCCGCGATGCCCTCGCCGATGGTCATGGTCGGGTTCAGCGCGGCCGCCGGGTCCTGGAAGATCATCTGGATCTTCTTGCGGTACGGGCGGAAGGCCTCGTCGGACATGCCGGAGATGACGCGATCCCGGTAGGTCACCGTCCCGTGCGTCACCGGTGCCATGCCGAGCACGGCCCGTCCCAGCGTGGACTTCCCGGAACCGGACTCGCCCACCAGGCCCACGATTTCGCCCGGCGCCACATCCAGCGTGACCCCGTCCAGCGCCTTGACCACGCCGTGCGACCGCCCCAGCAGGCGGCCGACGGACGAGCCGCCCAGGGGGTAGTGCACTTCGACGTCGCGCAGGGACACCAGCGGCGGCTCGGCGACGGTGCCGCGCGTACGCGTGGCGCTCTCAGGCTTCATCTGCGACCTCGAGTTCGGCTCGCACCAGCGGCGTGCGCTGCGCATCGGTGAGCGTGTCGTCGTACAGGTGGCACTCGACGGAGCGCCCGCCCACGGACAGGTTCCGCGGCGCAATGGTCAGGCAGGCCTCCATGGCGAACGGGCAGCGCTCGGCGAACCGGCAGCCGGGCGGCAGGTCGCCCAGGTCCGGCGGGGCACCCGGGATCGACTTCAGTTCGGTGGTCTCCAGCGAGATCGTCGCGCCGAGCAGCGCCTGGGTGTACGGGTGCTTGGGACTGCCGAACACCTCGTCCACGGTGCCCTGCTCCACGATCCGGCCGGCGTACATCACGGCGACGCGGTCGCAGACCCGGCCGATGATGCCCAGGTTGTGGGTGATGAGCATCATCGCCGGGTGCAGCGTGTCGCGGATCTGCCCCAGCACCTCGATGATCTGCGCCTCGACCAGCACATCCAACGCCGTGGTGGGCTCGTCGGCCACGACGAACGACGGTTGCATGGACAACGCCAGCGCGATCATGATGCGTTGCCGCATGCCGCCGGAGAACTCGTGCGGGTAGTTCTTGTATCGGCTCGGCGGGATACCCAGCGAGCGCAGCGCGTCCAGGGCGCGGCGATCGGCCTGCTTCCGGGAAAGCTTCTCGTGGGTGCGGATGGCCTCCCGGAAGTGGTCCGACACACGCATCAACGGGTCGAGCCGGGTCATCGGCTCCTGGAAGATCATGCCAAGACCGGCGCCGCGCACCTTCTGCCAGTCGCGCGCCGAGTTCTCCAGCAGGTTTCTGCCGCGGAACTCGAGCCGGCCGTCCTGGCCCGCCGTCGAGGGTGTCAGCCCCAGCATGGCGCGTCCGAGAGTGGACTTGCCGCACCCGGATTCGCCGACCAGGCCCAGCACCTCGCCCTTCTTGAGTTCGAAGCTCACGCCGTCGACGGCCTTGATGGGGCCGCTGGTACCCGCGTACCACACGCGCAGGTCTTGCACGGAGATGACGGTGTCCTCGCGATTGGCCGCGTCCGGCACAGCGGTGCCGGCCCCTGGTCGCACGGGCAGGATCACGTTCTTCAGCCGCCTGCTGCGCAGCAGCGGGTCCACCACGTCGTTCAGGGACTCGCCGATCAGCGACAGGCCCAGCACCAGCAGCACGATGGCGGTGCCCGGGAAGATCGCCGTCCACCAGATGCCGGACGCCATGTCCGGCAGCGCCTTGTTGAGCTGGTAACCCCACTCGGCCGCCGACGACGGCTCAATGCCGAAGCCCAGGAAGCCGAGGCCCGCAAGTGTGAGGATCGCGTCGGCTCCGTTGATCGTGGCGATGATCGGCACCGACTGGACCACGTTGCCGAACACGTAGCGACGCATCACGGCACCGGGTTTCGCACCCAGAGCGCGCGCCGCCTCCACGAACGGCCGCTCGCGCACCGAGACGGTGGCGTTGCGCACCACGCGGAAGTACTGCGGTATATAGACCACGGTGATGGACACGGCCGCAGCCAGGATGCCGCCACCGGCGCTGGAGCTGCCGCCCACCACGGCGATGGACACGACCAGAGCCAGCAGCAGGGACGGGAACGCGAACAGGGCGTCGGTGATCAGCACGAGCACCCGGTCCAGCCAGCCGCCCACGTAGCCGGAGATCAGGCCGAGTGGCACACCCACGATCACCGCCAGCACCACCGACAGCAGAACGACCTCGAGTGCCGTGCGGCTGCCGTAGATCACCTGGGAGAGCACGTCGGCGCCGTAACCGGTGGTGGTGCCGAACCAGTGTCCGGCGCCCGGCGGAGCCTGGGTGGGGAACGCGACCCCGCCGGCGGAATTGTCGTTGAAGCCGTACGGCGCGAGCCACGGTGCGAGCACGGCCAGCACGGTGAACAGCAGCACGATGAACGCGCCGGACGCCAGCATGCCCATCTGCACGCCGCCGGCCTGCCGCAGCGTCGTCCAGGCGCGCGACCAGAAGCGGGGCTTGCCGGCGGACCGGCCGCCGGGCATCTCGAGAACCAGTTCCGTGCTCACTTGTATCTCACCCTCGGGTCGATCAGGGCGGTGATGACGTCGATGACGAAGCTCGCCACCACCACCACGATCGCCATCACGGTGACGATGCCCTGCACCGCCACGAAGTCACGCTTGATCAGGTACTGCGCCAGCATGTACCCGAGCCCCTGCCACTCGAACGTCTCCTCGGTGAGGATGGCGCCGCCGAGCAGCAGCGCAGCCTGCAGGCCCATGACGGTCACGACGGGGACCATCGCGTTCTTGAACGCGTGCTTGCGGTTGATGCGGCCTTCCTTGACGCCGCGCGCCCGGGCCGCCTCGACGTAGTCGTCCTTCATGGTCTGCAGCAGGTTGGTGCGCACCAGGCGCAGGAAGATGCCACCCACCAGGAGACCGAGCGTGATCGCCGGCATGATGGTGTGCCACAGCACGTCCCAGATGTAGCTGGGCTCGCCGTACAGGATCGCGTCGATCAGATAAATGTTCGTCTTCGGCGAGACGTGGTTGATGGCCAGGATCGTCTTGGCGGAGGCCCGCCCGGAGACCGGCAGCCAGTCCAGCCAGATCGAGAACACCAGCTTGCCCAGCAGGCCGACGAAGAACACCGGGGCGGCGTAGAACAGCACGCCGGAGACACGCAGGAACACGTCCGGGATGCGGTCGCGATGCCGCGCGGCGATGCGGCCCAGCGGGATGCCGATGGCCAGCGCCACCAGGAAGGCCCAGAACGCGAGCTCCAGCGTGGCGGCGCCGTTGACCCGCAGCACCTCGGTGACCGGACGGTTGTCCGTCACCGTGGTGCCGAGATCGCCGTGCAGCAGCTTCCACAGGTAATCGCCGTACTGCACCAGGATCGGCCGGTCGTAGCCTGCCGCGTGGATCCGGGCCCGCAACTGGTCGGCGGGCAGGCGCCCGCCCAGCGAAGCGGTGATGGGATCGCCGATCCCTCGCATCAGGAAGAACACGAGGGTGATCAGGATCCAGACCATGGGTATGACCAGCGCGAGGCGGGTCAGAAGGTAGCGCGGCAGGGAGCCTGCACGCGCGGTAGTGCTTGCCACGAAGTCCCCAATCCTCCGATGAGGGCGGAACAGCTGTGGGGGGCAGGGCGATCCCTACCCCCCACATGCCGTTCACGGACGGATCAGGAGTTCTTGCCGATCATCCAGAAGCGGAACAGGAACGTCGCGTCCAGGGTGTCCTGGACACCGGTGACGTCGGTTCCCGTCACGGCGATCTGCTTGCCCTGCAGCAGCGGCAGCGTCGGCATGACGCCGGTCGCCGAGATCTGCTGGATCTGCTCGATCGCGCTGATGCGGGCGTCGCCCGACTGGGTCTGCTCGGTCGTCAGCAGCGGCAGCACGCCGTCGGTGTCGCAGGGGCGCGAACCCTCCGCGGCGTCGGCGTCACAGTAGTGGGCCTGCACGAAGTTGTTCGGAGCCAGGAACGGCGTCAGGTAGTTGTCCGCATCCGGGAAGTCCGGGTACCAGCCGAGCTGGTAGATCGGGTAGGCGTCCTGGGTGCGCTCCTTGGAGTACGTCGTCCACTCCGAGGACTGCAGGTTCACCTTGAACAGGCCGGTCGCCTCGAGCTGGGACTTGATCTCGTTGAACTGGAGATCCGAGGCCGAGCCGTAGTGATCCGGGTTGTATTCGATGGGCAGCGTCACCGGGGTGGTCACGCCCGCATCGGACAGGGCCTTGGCGGCTGCATCCTTGTTCGGGGCGTCGCCGAACTCGTCCTTGAAGGCGTCCACGTGACCGGGGAAGCCGTCCGGGACCATGGAGTAGGCCGGCTGATACTGGTCCTGGAACACCTTCGTGGCGAGCGCCTGGCGGTCGACCGAGTAGGCGATCGCGCGGCGGATGGCCAGCTTCTGGGCATCGTTGTCGCCCGGCATGGTCTTCAGGTTGAACACGATGTAGCGGTCCTCGCCGCCCGGGCCCTCGAGCACCTTGACCTTGTCGTTGGACTTGAGGTCCGTGATGGACTGCGGGTCCAGCGTGCGCCAGGCCACGTCCACGTCACCCTGCTGCACGGCGAGCTTCAGGTTGGAGGCGTCGGTGAAGTACTGCAGCGTGACACCGGCGTTCTTCACGTCGCCGCCGTTGCCGTTGTAGCTGGCGTTCGGCACCAACGAGACCAGTTCGTTCTTCGAGTACGAATCGAGCTTGTACGGGCCGGACCCGACGGCCTGCTCGTCGGACAGCAGCTTGTCGGCCGGGTAGACCTTCGAGTCCACGATCGGGCCGGCGGAGGTGCCCAGCACGAACGGCCAGGTTTGGTCGTTGGCGTTCACCAGCGTGAAGACGACGGTCGAGTCGTCCGGCGCCGCGACGGACTTCATGTTGCCGAGCAGTGACGCCGGGCCGTTCGGGTCGTTGATGTCCACGACGCGCTGGAACGAGAAGGCCACGTCCTTGGCGGTGAGCGGATCGCCGTTGGAGAAGGTGAGACCTTCCTTCATCTTGCAGGTGTAGGTCGCGCCGTTGTCGGTGAAATCGCAGCTCTGGGCCGCGTCCGGGGTCGGCGTGCTCTGGCCAGCCGGGATGTTCATGAGGAACTGGTAGAGCTGCAGCTCCAGCATCAGCGAGCCGTTGTCGTAGGACCCGGCCGGGTCGAGGGAGACGACCTTGTCCGTGGTGCCGATCGCAATGGTGGCACCGCTGCCGGCGGAGCCCGTGTCGCCGGCCGCGGAGCTGGTCGCGCTGCTCTCACCGGAATCGGCGGGGGCGCTGCTCTCCTGAGACGAGGAGCTCTCCGACGGCTGCGAGCTGGTGGTGGTGTTGTCGGTGCGGCCCGAGCCACAGGCCGCGACCACCATCGCAACAGACACCCCCAACGCCGTGATGAGGGTCAGTTTGGCGGACTTGTGCACAAATACCTCCTGGTCATGGGGCCGACAGATGCGAACAGGCGGTTCCTGTCACGCCCTTCGGCAGGTGGTCCGGCCTACGCCATGGCGCCCTGGCGGCCTCGTGGTTGAAGAACCAGACCTCGGCACTGTACCGGCGCTGCCACGGTGGGCCCCGCCGGTACGGTGATGGTCCAAACCCTAAGACATATTGCTGGCCCCTGTCGCATCCACAAGGTCACGAAAAGGCATCAATCGCGCGGCGGCGCAGTCAATTCGCTCAATCATGGCGCCGATGACGCGGCCCCGTCGAGGAGCCGTTCCGCCAGCTGTGACCAGCGCGGACCGGTTCCCGTCAGGCGCGCCGTGCGAGTGTCGTCCGGATGCCGCTGCAGGCGCACCAGCAGATGGTCGTCGGCGAGCTGTTCGGCCCGGCCCTCGCCCCATTCGATGACGACGGCCGCCTCCGTGAGGTCCGTATCCAGGTCGAGGTCGTCCAATTCCAACGCGCCGCCCAGGCGGTAGGCGTCCACATGGACGAGTGTGGTCCCGTCCGGCCGGGACGGACGGTGCACGCGCGCGATCACGAACGTGGGCGACATGACGATGCCGGTGACGCCCATGCCGACGGCGATGCCCTTCGCCAGCACGGTCTTGCCGGCGCCGAGCGAGCCGTCGAGGATGACGAGATCCCCGGGGCGGAGCAGCCGCCCGACGGATCGCCCCAGGGCGTGCGTGTCGTCTGCCGTGGGCAGTACCAGCTCGGTCATGGTGTCCTTCGTGCGCGATGGTGCGGCGCTACCCGATCATGGAGGTCAGGGTCGGTTCGATGTACGGAGCAAGGGTACGCGCGTAGGTCGCCGTCAGATGCGACCCGTCGAAGTAGACGGGTACGCCGCCGATCACCGCGAAACACCGAGGTCCGGTGCAGAGGTAGTCGGTGAGATCCAGCAGGAACGCCCGCGGGTCGGCCACATCCCGCACGGCCGCGATGGACGGATCCGGCTGCACCCATTCGGAGCTCTTGCCGTCGCAGCGGGCGTAGTCGTCCGGATGGGCGGCGAGGCAGTCCGGAATCGAGTCGCCGGGGTGCGGGGTGTCACGGATGACGACGACCGGGATACCGGCGTCCAGGAAGCGCTGGATGATGATGCGGAAGCCGTCCTCGTAGCGCGTCGAGCCGATGCGCGCGGCGGCGCCGGTGTCGGTGAGGCCGACCAGGTTCTCCATCACCACCAGGTCGACATGGTCGGCGATGATCTGCGCGGTGGCCTGCTCGCCCCAGCGCTCGCAGTTGCGCTGCATCTCAGCGGAATAGCTCAGGGGCGGGTTGGCGGTGAGCGGGCAGCCGGCGGCGAGGTAGGTGCGGATCCGCCAGTCCTGCTTCTCGGCGATGCCCGTCAGGCTGGGCAGGAACGACGCGGCATGCGAGTTGCCCGCCAGTGCGACCGTGATCGGGCCATCGGCGTCGCCGAAGGTGCAGGTCACCAGCTGGAAGTCGGGCGCTGTGTTCAGGCAGGACTTCTTGCCGGAGACGGCCGGGTAGGCCAGCGACATGTCCTTCTTCGCCTGGATGGGTGACGGCGTCAGCGGCCCGGCCGTCACCGGCGGGCAGGCGCGCGGCAGCGGCGCCATGGCGGCCGCTCCGAAGCATCCGGTCGCGCTGTCCGCGGCCTGGCTCGCGCGGGCGGCCGCCTGCGCCTGCAGCGAGTTCACCTCGGCGACCTGCAGGCCCGACGCCGCGACCACGACGGCCATCAGGCTCGCGCCCAGCAGGTAGGGCTTGTACAGCGGACGGCCCCACCTCCCTGTCCGGAACGGATCCTCCACCAGCTTCTTCGTCATACCCGCCAGTGCCAGCGTGACGACGATGATCGTCACCTTGTCGAGCAGGCCCAGGCGCCCGCCGCTGACGTACGGCACCAGGACGATCAGCGGCCAGTGCCACAGGTAGATCGAATACGAGACCTCGCCGAGCCACTGAACCGGCCGCCACGCCATAATCCGGGCGGGAGAACCGTGGCCCACCGGCGCGTAGGCGGCGATGACCAGGGCGGCACCGCCGACCGGCAGCAGGGCCCGCCAGCTGGGGAACGGCGTCGCCGCCGTGAATCCGAACGCCGTCCAGACGATCGCCGCCAGCCCCACCCATGCGAGCACGGACCGGATCGCCGGCGGGAGCGTGAGCGCATTGTTCCGGCGTCGCCGGCCCAGCGCCCCGTCCACCAGCAGCGCCGCGAGCAGCCCGCCGGCGCCCAACTCCCACAAGCGCGTCGGCGTCACGAAGTAGGCGCGGGCCGGGTCGCTGCCGGTGAGCCCGATCGAATACAGCAACGAGGCGAGGACGACGGTGCCGAGGCCGATCGTCACCACCGGTAGCCGCCGCCAGCCCGCGAACAGCGCGACCCCGATCAGCGCCACGATGAGCACGGGCCAGACGAGGTAGAACTGCTCCTCGACCGACAGTGTCCAGTAATGCTCCACCGGCGTCGCGGAGTCCTCGCGCGCCAGATAATCGACGGACTCGGCGGCCAGTCGCCAGTTGACGAAATACAGCGCCGCGGCCTTGACGTGGTCGGCCGTTGACTGCCACGTCGTGGACGGCGCGACCAGGCGGGAGGCGACCAGCGTGGCCGCCAGGACGAGGCACGCGGCCGGCAGCAGCCGCCGAATCCGGCGCGACCAGAACATCAGCAGTCCGCGGATGCCGGTCGGCGGCCGCAGCAGGAGATGGGAGGTGATCAGGAAACCGGAGATGACGAAGAACACGTCCACGCCCGCGTAGCCACCACTCAGCCGCCCGGGCCACAGGTGATAGACGAGGATCATCACCACGGCGACGGCTCGAAGCGCACCGATGTCGGTACGGAAGGTGCTCGGCGCGCTCCGGTGCCGCCCGGGCTGCTCGACGTGCATCGCCACTCAGCGCGACTGTTCCGCCGGCCGCGGCGCGATGTACCGTCGGGCCACCCGCGGCGCCACGCGCGTCACGATCTCGTAGTTGATCGTGTCGCAGTAGCCGGCCCAGTCGTCGGCGGTGGGCTCGCCCGCCGAGCCGGGGCCGAACACGACGACCTCGTCACCGGCGCGTACCGGATCGTCACCGCAGTCCACCACGACCTGGTCCATGGCCACCCGGCCGGCGAGCCGACGCCGCTTTCCGGCCAGCAGCACCTCGCCGCGATTGCCCGCGATCCGCGGGATGCCGTCGCCGTAGCCGACCGGAACCAGGGCCAGCGTGGTCTCGGCCGCGGTGTGGTAGTCGAGCCCGTAGCCGACGCCCTGACCGGCCGGCACCCGTTTGGTCAGGGCCACGCGCGTGCGCAGCGTCATCGCCGGGACGAGACCGTGGCGATCGGCGAGCGGCGACAGTCCGTAGAGCCCGATGCCGCAGCGCACCAGGTTGAAGTGCGCGGCCGGGAGGGTGAGGGTCGCGGCGGTATTGGCCAGGTGCCGCCAGCGAGGGTTCAGGCCGGTCCGCTCGGTGAGGCCGATCGCTTCGGTGAATGTCCGGATCTGCCCTGCGATCGACGGGTCGCCCGGCACGTCCGCGCACGCCAGATGGCTCATCAGTCCGGCCATGTGCACCTGTCCGCGCTGCTCGGCTGCTGCGATGTCGGCCAGTAGCGCGGGCAGCTCAGCGGGTATGACGCCGTTCCGGCCCATTCCGGTGTCCACTTTGACGTGGACTGCGACCTGGCCGGCGCGGGCGTCCGATGTGGCGGGCGCCGCCGCCGACGCGTCCGCCACGTGCCGCAGCTGCTGCCGACTGGAGACCACGATCTGGGCGCCGGCCTCGATCGCGGCGTGCACGTCCTCCCCGGGTGCCCACAGCCAGGCGACGATCGGCGCATCGATCCCGGCCGCCCGGAGCGCGACCGCCTCGGGCAGTGTGGCGACGCCGATCATGATCGCTCCGCCGGCCAGCGCGGCCCGAGCGGCCTGCGCTGCTCCATGGCCGTAACCGTCGGCCTTGACCACCGCCATCAGGCCGGCCGCTCCGGCGGCGGCGGACAGCAGTCGCGCGTTGGCGGTGATGGCCGAGAGGTCGACGACCGCTTCGGCATGGGGCACGGACGCGGTTTGGATGGACACCGTCACACTCCGATGGAATCACAGCCCGGCGGCCGGCGGCACGCCGAGGGCCGCTGACCGGGCGCCGCGGCGGGGCGCTGCGCTGGCGGGCACATGGGGTCAGTCGAGGTGATCCAGCAGTGCGGACGCTCCTGCTCGGCGCGCGGCTGCGGCCCGTTCCCCGGCCCGGCCGTGCCGGAACGCGGCCAGCGCGGCGGCCGTGAGCCCGTCCAGACCGGCCGACAGCAGCGCCCCGGCCAGACCGGAGAGCACGTCGCCGGAGCCCGCGGTCGCCAGGTACGGCGAGCCCGAGGTGTTGACGAAGGCGTCCCCGTCGGGGCCGGCGATCACCGTGCGATGGCCCTTGAGCAGCACCACCGCTCCACAGCGAGCCGCCGCCGCGCGCACCGCCGCGAGGCGCCCGGCTTCGCCGCCGGGGTCCAGATCGGGAAACAGCCGCGCGAACTCGCCGGCATGCGGAGTGAGCACGGTCGTCAACCCGCGCCGGGTTCGGTCGGCCAGCAGCGACGGTGCCTGGGCGATGAGGGTCAGCCCGTCGGCGTCCACCAGTACGGGCGCGTCCGTGGCGAGCACGTCACGCAGCGCGGCGAGCGCTGCCCCGTCGGTGCCCATGCCCGGACCGGCCACCCAGGCCTGGACCCGGCCGGCCTGCGAGACATCCGGCACCGCAACGACTTCCGGCCAGCGACGCACCACATCCGCGGCGCAGGGGCCGGCGTAGCGGACCAGACCGGGCCGGGCAGCGACCGCGCCGCCCACCGACAGCAGCGCCGCCCCGGGGTAGCGCGGCGACCCGGCCAACACCCCGGTGACGCCGAGCGAGAACTTGTCGTCCGCCGCCGTGGGCCCCGGCATCATTCGCGCCGCGTCACCGTCGGTGAGCATCCGCGCGTCGGCATCGACTCCGGCGTCGGCGGGCACCATGCCGATCTCGGCGACCTCCACCACGCCGGCGCTCTCGGCGAACAGCAGCGCCGTCTTCATCCCACCGAAGGTCACGGTCGCGTCCGCCCGGAACACCGGACCGGCCTCCCGCCCGGTGTCCGGATCGATCCCGGACGGCAGGTCCACGGCGATGCGCCAGCCGTCCGCGGCGTTCGCCGCCGTCACGAGCACCGCCGCGCCGGCCCGCAGCGGCGGCGTGGCGCCGAGGCCGACCAGGCCGTCGATGATCACGTCCGCCCGCTGCAGCAGGAGGGCCACCTGCGGCGACAGCTCCCAGGCCCGAGGCGCGAGCACCCGGCCGCCGGCGCGCCGCAGCGCTGCCAGCCCGCCGGCATGCGCCCGGTCCGGATCGACCAGCACCGCCGTCACGGCGACGCCGCGGCGGCGCAGATCCGCGCCCGCGAACAGGGCGTCCCCGCCGTTGTTGCCCGCGCCCACCAGCAGCACCACCGAGCGCCCCGGAACCGGCGACGGCAGGCGCGCGATCACCGTGTCCGAAACCGCCCGGGCGGCCCGCCGCATCAGCGCACCCGGAGCCGTGCGAGCCAGGTGAAATCGCTCGGCGGCCCGGCTCTGGGCCGTGGTGTAGGAGTACCTCACGGCTCTACTGTCGCACGCCGGCCCGCGGCGCGGCGGGCCGCGCGGGCAGCGTCATACCCGCGCGTCAGCGCACCGCCACGACAATCGCCGCCGCGATACCGGCGTCGTGGGTCAGCGACACCTCGAACCGCGCGACGCCTCGCTCGGCGGCGGCCGCGGCCACCGTTCCGCTGGTCACCAGTCGCGGACGGCCGTCGATACCCGCCTCAACGACGCAGTGGTGCCAGTCCAGCCCGCGCGGCGCGCCCAGCGCCTTGGCCACCGCCTCCTTGGCGGCGAAGCGGGCGGCCAGCGACGCGGCCGAGCGAGGGTGGCCGGAGGGGGTCGTCTGCTCGGCGGGGGTGAGCAGCCGAGCCGCCAGGGCAGGTGTGCGCATCAGCGCCGCGGCGAACCGGGCGACGGAGACGATGTCCACGCCGACCGCGACCACTGCCCCGGAGGAGGCCGGGCCCGCTGCGGCGTCATACGCGGTGGGAAGGCTTCCGGGCGGATCCTGCGGCAGCATCATGCCCACCATCACGCCCACCCCTGTGCTACTCGACCGTCACCGACTTCGCCAGATTACGGGGCTTGTCGATGTTGTAACCGCGCGCCCGGGCGATCTCGGCCGCGAAGATCTGCAGCGGCACCGTCGCGACCAGCGGCTGCAGGAACCCGGGCACCGCGGGAACGGAGATGACGGTGTCCGCGACCTCCGCGGCCGCCTCGTCGCCCTCCTCGGCGATGGCGATGGTGCGGGCACCACGGGCCTGCACCTCGCGGATGTTGGACACCATCTTCCGGTGCAGCGCCGGGTGCAGCGAGGCGGGTGGCGTGATGACGACGATGGGCAACCCGTCCTCCACCAGCGCGATCGGCCCGTGCTTCAACTCGCCGGCCGCGAACCCCTCGGCGTGCATGTAGGCGAGTTCCTTCAGCTTCAGCGCGCCCTCCAGCGCCACCGGGTAGCCGACGTGCCGGCCCAGGAACAACACCGCGGGCGCCGACGCCAGGTCCGCAGCGAGTTTGCGCACCGGGTCCATCATGGTCAAGGTCTTCGCGACCGTGTCGGGGATCTGCGCGAGTTGGTCGAAGGCGGCCGCCACCTCCGCCGGGTACATGGTGCCCCGGGCCTGCGCCAGCGCCAGGCCCACCAGGTAGTTCGCCGCCACCTGCGCCAGGAACGCCTTCGTGGAGGCGACTCCGATCTCCGGGCCGGCGTGCGTGTAGAGCACGGCATCCGATTCCCGCGGGATCTGTGCACCGTTGGTGTTGCACACCGCCAGGACCGTCGCCTTCTGACGGCGGGCGTGCCGCAGGGCTTCCAGGGTGTCCATCGTCTCGCCGGACTGCGACACTGCGACGACCAGCGTGCCGCGGTCCAGCACCGGGTCGCGGTAGCGGAACTCGCTGGCCAGCTCGACTTCGACGGGCAGCCGCGCCCAGTGTTCGATCGCGTACTTCGCCACCAGCCCTGAGTGGTAGGCCGAACCGCAGGCCACCACGAAGACCTTGTCGATCTCGCGCAGGTCGCCGTCGTCGAGGCGCTGCTCGTCCAGCAGGATGCGGTGGCCGCCGAAATGCCCACGCAGCGTGTTCGCCAGCGCTTCCGGCTGCTCGTCGATCTCCTTGTCCATGAACGTGGGGAAGCCACCGCGCTCGGCCTGCGAGATGTCCCAGTCGATGTGCAGTCGGCGCGAGTCGTGCACGGTGCCGTCGAAACCGGTCTCCTCGATGCCGTCCGCCGTCAGCACGACGACCCGGTCCTCGCCCGGCTCGGCCGCTTCGCGGGTGAACTCCAGGAATGCGGAGACGTCGCTGGCCAGGAACATCTCGCCGTCGCCGATTCCCACCACCAGCGGCGCCGACCGACGCGCCGCGACGATCTCACCGGGTCGGTCCGCATGCACCGCCACCAACGTGAAGGTGCCCTCCAGCCGACGGCAGACCGCCCGCATGCTGGCGGCGAGATCACCGGCGGTGTCACCGTGGCGATAGGCCAGCCCGAGCAGCTGCACCACGATCTCGCTGTCCGTGTCGCTGGCCGGCTCGATACCGGCAGCCTCGACATCGGCGCGCAGGGTGCCGGCGTTCTCGATGATCCCGTTGTGCACCAGGGCGATCGCGCCGGTCACGTCAAGATGCGGATGGGCGTTGCGGGTGCTGGGACTGCCGTGGGTGGCCCAGCGGGTGTGACCGATGCCGGTGGAGCCCGGCAGCCGAGCACCGTCGCCGATCCCGGCGCGCAACTGCTGCAGGTCACCGGCCGCCTTCGCCATGGCGAGGCCGGCGCGCGCGTCCACCACCGCCACCCCGGCGGAGTCGTAGCCCCGGTACTCCAACCGGGCCAATCCGGCCATGACGATCGGCAGCGCAGGACGCGCGCCCACATACCCCACGATTCCACACATATTCTGCACGGTAGCGATTCCGGCGCCGTCGTTTCAGCAGCGGGGGCTCTGCTGCGGCCGTGTCAAGCGATGTGGGTCACACTGGGCGCTCGCCGTGCTCGCGGTTGCCGCCGTGCGGCGGCAACGCCGCACCTTCGCGCACGGGCCGAGGCTTCGGGTGCGGGCGCCGTGCGGCCGGTTACCGGTCGGCGGGTATGACGGAGAAGCGGCGATTGGCCAGGCTGGGATTGATGGCGCGCACTGCGTCGATCCTGTCGCGACTCACCTCGGCGAGCACGCAACCCGGCGCCTCCGCCGCTCCGGCGATCGTGACGCCGGCCGGGTCGACGACGGCGCTGCGCCCGCAGCACACCGGGCCCGTCTGGCCCGCACCGGCCACGTAGACGGTGTTCTCAATGGCCCGCGCGGCGAGCAGCGTCTGCCAGTGCGTCTCCTTGCCCGGCCCGGCGATCCACGCGGCCGGCAGGGCCACCAGGTCCGCCCCGGCGTCCACCACCCACCGGAACGCCTCCGGGAAGCGGAGGTCGTAGCAGGTGAGCACGCCCACCCGCAGGCCGCCGATATCGAACACCGGGGGCTCGTCGAACGGACCGGGCAGGTACGTATCGGATTCACGGAAGCCGAACGCGTCGTAGAGATGGATCTTGCGATAGTGCCCGAGTCGCTGTCCGGTCCGGTCGGCGACGACCACCGTGTTGTAGTCCCGAGCCGACCCCGGGACCGCCTCGAGCATGCCGGCGATCACCGCGAGACCGTGCGCTCGGGCGGCATCGGCGATCGCCGTGGCGAACGGGCCGTCCAGGCTCTGACCGTGCGGCCCGAGACCGTCCTGGCGTTTCGGGTCGAAGTACATCGAGACCTCGGGCAGAATCACCAGCTCCGCCCCGGATGCGGCGGCGTCCGCGATCAGCGTCATGCACGCCTGCATATTGGCCGCACCGTCCCTGCCGGCCGCGAACTGGGCCACAGCCACCTTCATCGTCGTTCCTTCCGTCCGTGCACGATCCCGCTGTGGCCGATTCTGCCCGCTGCACCGTGCCGGCGCGTGCACCGGCGGGACGACGCGGGTCACGCGCACCGGCCCGCCGCCGTCACCGCACTGCCGTACCATGCAGGAACGATGCCAGGCGAGCACAGGAGGTCGGTCCGGATGGCCCGCACACGGCTCGGCCCGTCGTCGTCGCGGCCGACCCTCGAGTATCTGCGGCATCGCGGCCCACATGACGTGGTGGCCGGTGACCTGGCCGGCATCGGCATGAAAGGCCTGGTCTTCGCACCGTTCACGGGCCCGCGCTGCCCGGCGGTGGTACTCGGCCACGGCTACCTGCAGCCGGTGCGGCGCTATGCCGACACCTTGCGCTTCCTGGCATCCTGGGGTTTCGTGGCGGCGGCCCCGGCCGGCGAGGGCGGGATTCTGCCGTCGCACACCGGACTGGCGCTGGACCTGTCCCGGACGCTGGACCGGCTCGCCGACGCCAAGCTGCACAACGGTCGGGTGACGGTCGATCCCCAGCGACTCGCCGTCATGGGGCACGGCATCGGCGGCGGCGCGGCGGTGCTGGCGGCCGCCGCCAACGCGCCCGCCATCCAGGCGACCGTGACGGTCTTCGCCTCGTCCACCTCGCCGTCGGCCGTGGCCGCCGCCCCACGGGTGACGACGCCGGGACTGCACGTGATCGGCGGATCCGACCGACTCGCCGACCCGCGCACCGACGGCCGGGCACTCGCCCGCGTCTGGGGCGGCCCGGTCGAATTGCGGCGCGTCAAACGCGCCCGCCACCTGGCGTTCGCCGAGGGCAGGCACGTCACCTCGCGGCTGTTGGGCGACGAGCCCTCGCGCGCCGTCACGGCCACCATCCGGACCGTGGCCGTGGCGTTCCTGCTGCTGCACCTGGCCGGTCAGGACCAGCTCGCCGAGGAGTTGGCGGGCCCGGTCGGCAAGGCAGCGCTCCTCGATCCGAGCACCCCGTCGCCGTGACGCGCCGCCCCTGGCCGCCCGGCGTGCTGACACCTGACCACATCCCGTCGCCGCCCTACACTGGCGCCTGAGCGCGGCTTCGCGTCCCACGGCAGTCCCACGGCAGTCCCACGGCAGCGGAAGGGCGGCACCCATGACAATGAGCGATGTGGCCAGTTGCGAACGGGCGCAGATCACCCGGGACGATGCCGCTCCCCAGCTGGTGCGTGACGTCATGTTGAGCGCCCCGAAGACCTTGTCCGGCCGAGCCACTGCCGCCGAAGTGCGCGCCTTCTTCGACAACCCGAAGGTGGTCAGCGCTCTGGTGGTGGACGGCGAGCGGTTCGTGGGGCTGCTGGATCGCAGCGACGTGCCCAGCCTGCTGGCCGGCGAGACGCCGATCCGCACCTTCGCCCGACGCGACGTCGCCACGATCACGCCGGAGCGCCCCGTGACCGAGGCGATGGAGATCCTCGATTCGCGTGGCCTGTCGCGACTGGTGGTTTTGGCCGACGACGGCCGGACGCTCGCGGGCCTGCTGTGCCTCGATCTGAAGCGCGCCGGATTCTGCGGGGACTGATCCTCCGCCAGTCCTCGTGCGCAGGACCTAGATACCCGCGGCGGCCACGACCCCTTGGAGACGCTCGGCGATGCGCCGTGCCTGCTCCTCCGCTTCGGCCTCGACCATCACCCGGATCAGCGGTTCCGTGCCGGACGGCCGCAGCAGAACCCGCCCGGAGTCGCCGAGTTCGGTTGCCGCGGCGCTGAGCGCCACCTGCACCGCCGGGGCCTGGATCGCGGCGTCCTTGTCGGCCACCCGCACGTTGATCAACACCTGCGGGAAGTGCGGGATCTGTGCCGCGAGTTCGGCAAGCGGCCTGCCGGTGGATGCGACCACGGACATCAGGTTCAGCGCGGTGAGCAGGCCGTCGCCGGTGGTGGCCATGGACGACAAGATGATGTGGCCGGACTGCTCGCCGCCGAGCGAGAACCCACCGTCCTGCATCTCGGCCAGCACGTACCGGTCGCCCACGGCACTGGTCCGTACGTTGATCCCCGCCTCGGCCATCGCCCGGTGGAAGCCGATGTTCGCCATCACTGTAGTCACCACGGTATTGGCTGCGAGTTCGCGGCGCTCGCGCAGCGACATGGCGAGCAGTGCCAGAATCGCGTCGCCGTCCACCAGCGCACCATCGGCATCGACCGCCAGACACCTGTCTGCGTCGCCGTCGTGGGCGATGCCGATGTCGGCTCGATGCTCCACGACGGCGCGGCGCAGCCCCTCGATATGGGTCGAGCCGACACCGTCGTTGATGTTCCACCCGTCCGGCGAGCCGGCGATCACCACGACCTCGGCACCCGCGCGCGCGTACACCTCGGGTGCGACCGCGGACGCCGCCCCGTTGGCGCAGTCGACCACCACACGCAGCCCGGCCAGCGGGTGCGGGGTGCCGATCAGCAGGTGGTCCGTGTACCGGCGAGTGGCTTCGGGGACGAGCCGGATCCGGCCCACGCCTTCGCCGACAGGAAGGCCCGAGCGCTCCGTCATGGCGGCTTCGATGGCGTCCTCCGCCTCGTCGGAGAGCTTGCGCCCGCCGGGGCCGAAGATCTTGATGCCGTTGTCCGGCATCGCGTTGTGGGACGCGGAGATGACGATCCCCAGGTCGGCCCCCAGGTCGCCTGTCAGGAAGGCAACCGCAGGGGTCGGCAGAACGCCCAGCTGCAGCACGTCGACACCGGCGGAGGCGAGACCCGCTGCCACGGCGGCCTCCAGCATCTCCCCCGACGCCCGCGGGTCGCGCCCCAGCACGGCGAACGGTCGCTCACCGAAACGCGGGGCATCGGTCGGCTCGTCCGCGGTCACCTCTGCCTGCGGACCGCGCCCGGCGAGTTCGACCGCCACCCGGCGGGCCGCCTCACGCCGCACCACGGCCTCGTCGGAGGCGACCGACCACGGCGGCGCGGTGAGCACGCGGGCCGCCGCGGTGGCCAGCGTGAGCGCCAGTTCCGGCGTGAGATCGGCGTTCGCGAGGCCGCGAACGCCGTCCGTGCCGAACAGCCTGGGCATCAGCGCTTCGAGTACTGAGGCGCCTTGCGGGCCTTCTTCAGGCCGTACTTCTTGCGCTCCTTGACGCGGGCGTCGCGGGTGAGGAAGCCGGCCCGCTTGAGCGCCGGACGATCGTCCGGGTTGATCTCGATCAGGGCACGGGCGATGCCCAACTGCAGTGCGCCGGCCTGGCCGGTGACGCCGCCGCCGTGCAGGCGGGCGATGACGTCGTACGCCTCGGCCTTCTCCAGGAGCGTCAACGGCTCCTTGATGTGCTGCTGATGCACCTTGTTCGGGAAGTACGAGTCCAGCGTGCGGCCGTTGAGCGTGAAGACGCCCGTACCGGGCACCAGGCGCACGCGCACGATCGCCTGCTTGCGGCGACCCACGGTGATGATCGGCCGGTCTCCGCGTGCCCGTCCCGGTGCGACCACGACAGGCGCCGCCGGCTCGCCGACGACGACCTCGACCCCCGCGTCGTCACCGCCGGACACGACCTCGGTGACGACATCGGCCACGGCCGCTTCAGCAGCCTCGTCGGCCGCGGTGGTCACGGCGATTTCTTCGGTCTCGCTCACTTCTTGGCTCTTCTCGCTCAAAGGGGAATCGGCGTCTTCGGGGCTGGGCGCGTCGCCAGCCGTCACTGGGCGACCTGGACGATGTCGAACGGCTGCGGCTGCTGCGCAGTGTGCGGGTGCGTCGGGCCCGCGTAGACCCTGAGCTTGCGCGCCATCTGGCGGCCCAGACTGCCATGCGGGAGCATGCCGATCACGGCCTTCTCCACCAGCTTGTCGGGACGCGAGGCCAGCAGATCGCCCACGGTCTGCTCGCGCAGCCCACCCGGGTAACCGGAGTGCCGGTAGAGCTTCTTGCCGACCAGCTTGTTGCCGGTCACGGCGACCTTGTCGGCGTTGATGATCACGACGAAATCACCGGTGTCGACGTGCGGCGCGTAGATCGCCTTGTGCTTGCCACGCAGCAACTGTGCTGTCTGGCTGGCGAGCCGACCGAGCACGACGTCGGTCGCGTCGATGACGTGCCAGGCGCGGGTGATGTCGGCCGCCTTGGGGCTGAAGGTGCGCACGCTGATGCCTCTTCGTTTCTTCGTATCAGTCCGGTGTGGACGTCTCGCCCACGGGGTCATGGTGCCTGTCCGCTGCTTCGGACTTGTCGATCCGCGCAACCCGCCGACCGTACCCACCGGAGCAGGCGCGGAAAACGGCCGACCGCCGCGGAGAACCCTCGGCAGCCGGCACCGACCGTTAAGACTACCAACGACGGCGGCCAGAGGTCAAAAAAGCGCCGACCCATGGTGACGCGGCCCACGCAGGGACGGCGTCATGCACGCATCACCACCTGCGATCGAGGTGGCCACCGGCCGCTGTACCGGGTATGACGCCTCTCGCGGCGGCTGCGCCCCCGCCGGGCCTGCCCGGCAGCGCTTCACCCGTCGGGATGGTCGCAGTCGCACGGATCGTCGCGCACCGCCCGGGTGGCGGCAACGCGATCGGCCAGAGCACCGTCCGCCGGGTAGTCGACCGCGACCAGGGTCAGTCCACGTGCCGGAGCCACCGAGATCTCCGCGGTGCGCTCCCGGGCGGCAAGCAGAGCCGCGGGCCGGCCGACGGTGGCTCGACCCTCCCCCACGGCGATGAGCGCGCCGACCAGACTGCGCACCATCGAATGACAGAACGCGTCCGCCGCGACGTCGATCGTCACGTCCAGGCCGTCTCCGATCGGCATGTCGGCCGCCGCGACATCGAGTCGCTGCAGCTCCCGGATCGTGGTGGCGCCTTCGCGAGGCTTGCAGAACGCGGCGAAATCGTGCAGGCCGAGCAGCATCGCGGCGGCGGCCGACATTCGCTCGGCGTCCAGCCGTCGCCGCCAGTGCAGCGCGTCGTGACGCTGCAGCGGTGGCAGGCCCCAGTCCGAGCAGATGATGCGATAGCGGTAGTGGCGGCGCAGCGCGGCGAACCGGGCATCGAAGCCTGCTGGCGCGGCAGCGACGGTCGGCACGCGGACGTCCGGCGGCAGCAGGCCGGCCAGGCGACGCCGCAGCCCGGAGATCCCGGCCGTGGTGGGGTCCTGCCCGGCGGAGATCAGGTCGCGAGGGGCGAGGCCGGCCAGTCCGGCCGGCGGCACGTCGATGTGCGCGACCTGGCCGGTGGCATGCACGCCCGCATCGGTGCGGCCCGCCACCACCATCGGTACCGGGCTGCGGAACAGGACCGCGAGAGCGTCGCCGACGACGCCGGCGACGGTGCGCCGGCCCGGTTGCACCGCCCAGCCGGAGAAGTCGGTGCCGTCGTAGCAGACGCCCAGCTTCAGGCGCATGGGGCGGGCCCGCCGATCGTGAGCTTCCACCGACCCTCCCACCAGGCGACGATACGAGCAACGGCGGTGGCCGGGCCGCTGCAGGAGCGGGCCCGGACCACCGCCGGTGATGGGAACTGCAATGCCGCCGTGGCGCCTACTCGGAGTCCGCGGACCCCGCGTCGCCGTCCTCCCGCTGCGACGGGGGCAGCTGGAAGCCTGCGGCTTCGGCGGCATCCGCATCGGCGAACCATACTTCGGCCACCGTGCGGTCGTAGTGCGAGCTGCCCGGCACGTGGTACAGCATCGAGTCGGCGTTGCCCTTGATCGGGAAGCCGTCCGGCTGGGAGCCGTCCTCCAGCGCCGCATGCGAACCTGCACCGTACGGCGCATCGTCCGTCGAGGCCGATTCCTCGACCTCGACGACATCGGCGGCGGCGCCTGCCGGCGACTCGGATGCGACCTCGGCGGGCGCATCGGCACTCGCCTCGGCGGGCGCATCAGCCTGCTTCGCATCGGCCGGCTTCGCATCGGCAGCCTTCGTCTCGGCGGCCTTCTTCCTGGACGCGGCCACGCGGGCCACGCGCGATGCCGCCGACGACACCGTCTCCTCGCCGATCAGCTCGACGACCGCCATGGGCGCGTTGTCGCCCTTGCGGGGCATCGTCTTGGTGATCCGCAGGTAGCCGCCCTCGCGGGTGGCGAACGACGGGCCGATCTCCGCGAACAGCTTGTGCACGACGTCCTTGTCGTGGATGGTCTTGAGCACCAGGCGACGGGAGTGCAGGGTGCCCCGCTTCGCGGCGGTCACCAGCTTCTCCGCCACGGGACGCAGTCGCTTGGCCTTGGCCAGCGTCGTGGTGATCTTGCCGTGTTCAAACAAGGACTGGGCCAGGTTGGCCAGGATCAGCCGCTCGTGCGCGGGTGAACCGCCCAGACGGGGACCCTTGGTCGGGGTGGGCATGTCAGTTGCTCCTGATCTTTTCTGCTACGGATCCACTCCGCCCTTGCGGGTGAGCGGTGGGCCGACTAAATCTGCTCGGTCTCGGCGTAGTCGTCGCCGTCGTCGTTCCAGTCGCCGTCGTCGTACCCGCCGGCGGCGCCCGGCTCGAATGCGACGCCGGAGTCCTTCAGCGCCAGGCCCAGGCCGTACAGCTTCTCCTTGACCTCGTCGATCGACTTCTGACCGAAGTTGCGGATGTCCAGCAGGTCGGCCTCGGTCCGGGTCACCAGTTCACCGACGGTGTGGATGCCCTCGCGCTTCAGGCAGTTGTACGAGCGAACCGTGAGATCCATGTCCTCGATCGGCATGGCGAACGCGGCGATGTGATCGGCCTCGCCGACGCTCGGCCCGATCTCGATGCCCTCGGCCTCGACATTCAGTTCGCGGGCCAGGCCGAACAGCTCGACGAGCGTGGAGCCCGCCGACGCCAGCGCGTCACGCGGGGTGATCGACGGCTTCGTCTCCACGTCGACGATCAGCTTGTCGAAGTCGGTGCGCTGCTCGACGCGAGTCGCTTCCACGCGGTAGGTGACCTTCTTGACCGGCGAGTAGATCGAATCGACCGGGATGGTGCCGATATCGGCTCCGACGACCTTGTTCGGGGCAGCCGGCACGTAGCCGCGGCCCCGCTCCACGGTGAGCTCGATCTCCAGCTTGCCCTTCTTGGTGAGGGTGGCCAGCTTGAGCTCCGGATTGTGCACGGTGACGCCGGCCGGTGGCGCGATGTCCGCCGCGGTCACCTCGCCGGGGCCCTGCTTGCGCAGGTACATCGTCACCGGCTCGTCCTCGTCGGACGACACGACCAGCTGCTTCAGATTCAGGATGAGTTCGGTGACGTCCTCCTTGACCTCGGGGATCGTCGTGAACTCGTGCAGCACGCCGTCGATGCGGATGCTGGTGACCGAAGCGCCCGGAATGGACGACAGCAGCGTACGGCGCAGTGAGTTGCCCAGGGTGTAGCCGAAACCCGGCTCCAACGGCTCGATGGTGAACCGCGAGCGGAGATCGGGAACGATGACTTCCTCGGTCAGCATGGGGCGCTGTGAAATCAGCACGTAGATTCCTCCGTATGCACACGTGACGCCCGCTATATGACGTCATGCGGATAGCGCGACCGCCGGCGGACGCCGGACGGACGGCCCGCCTCGGGCGGGGGCCCGGGACGGAACCACTGCGCTCCACTCGGGGTCGAGCGATGCGCAGTAGCGGGATCGTGCCGGAACGGGCCCAGCCCATCCGGCACGATCCGTAGAACTACTTCGAGTAGTACTCGACGATCAGTTGCTCGGTGATCTGCGACTCGATCTGCTCGCGCACCGGAAGCTGATGGATGAGGACCTGCAGCGAGCCCGGAACGACCTGCATCCAGGCCGGCACCTGACGCTCGCCGTAGATCTCGCGAGCGAGCTCGAACGGGAACTTCTCCACCGACTGCTTGCGCACGGTGATGATGTCGTACTGCTCGACCCGATAGCTGGGCACGTCCACGCGGTGGCCGTTGACCTCGAAGTGGCCGTGGGTCACCAGCTGGCGGGCGCCACGACGGGTGCGGGCCAGACCGGCGCGGTAGATGACGTTGTCCAGTCGCGACTCGAGGATCTGCAGCAGGTTGCTACCGGTCTTGCCGGCGCGCGAGGCCGCTTCCTTGTAGTAGCGGGAGAACTGCTTCTCCATGACACCGTAGGTGAAGCGTGCCTTCTGCTTCTCCTGCAGCTGCGTCAGGTATTCCTTCTCCTTGATACGCGCGCGGCCGTGTTGCCCCGGAGGGAACGGGCGGCGATCGAAGGACATGTCGCCACCGACCAGGTCGGTACGCAGGCGACGGGACTTCTTGGTGACGGGTCCGGTATAGCGGGCCATGAGTTTTCGCTTCCTCCTCTAGCGCGTGCAATCAGACCCGGCGCCGCTTCGGCGGGCGGGTGCCGTTGTGCGCTTGCGGGGTGACATCGGAGATCGCGCCCACCTCGAGGCCGGCGGCCTGCAGCGAGCGGATGGCGGTCTCGCGGCCGGAGCCCGGACCTTTCACGAACACGTCGACCTTGTGCATGCCGTGCTCGATCGCCTGGCGGGCCGCATTCTCGGCGGCCATCTGCGCGGCGAACGGCGTCGACTTGCGCGAGCCCTTGAATCCGACGTGACCGGCCGAGGCCCAGCTGATCACGGCGCCGGTGGGGTCCGTGATGGACACGATGGTGTTGTTGAAGGTGCTCTTGATGTGCGCCTGGCCGTGCGAGACGTTCTTGCGCTCCTTGCGCCGGATCTTCTTGACCTGGCCGGCGCCCTGGCGTGACTTGGGTGGCATGTTCTTGTTACCTGGCCTTCTTCTTGCCGGCGATGGTCTTCTTCGGTCCCTTGCGGGTGCGCGCGTTGGTCTTGGTGCGCTGTCCGCGGACCGGCAGGTGACGGCGGTGACGGATGCCCTGGTACGAGCCGATCTCCATCTTGCGACGAATATCGGCCTGCACCTCGCGGCGCAGGTCACCCTCGATCTTGTACTCGCCCGCTTCGATCGCGTCGCGCAGGGCGGTGACCTGGTCGTCGGTCAGGTCCTTGCTGCGCAGATCCGGGCTGATGCCGGTGGCCTTGAGCAAGGCCAGGGATCGGGTGCGCCCGATCCCATAGATGTAGGTCAGTGCGACCTCCATCCGCTTGTCGCGGGGAAGGTCGACTCCGACGAGTCGTGCCATGAGGCGCGCTCTCCTTCGTTGCCGGGAGGTGTCGGTCGCGTATCGTCCCGACCGTTTCGCCTATGACGGAACAGCGGGCCCCGGCCTCCGTCCGGGGGTGGACTGCCGCTCCTGCGAGGCAGGCGCGGCAGGTGATGACGCGATGGGATTACTGCACGCCCCCGCCGAACGTCCCGGAAGGGGACAACAGCGAGGACAGCGTCACACTCAGCCTTGGCGCTGCTTGTGACGCGGGTTGTCGCAGATGACCATGACGACGGAGTGCCGGCGGATCACCTTGCACTTGTCGCAGATCTTCTTGACGCTGGGCTGGACCTTCATTGCTCTCTCCTGGTGCCGGGCCTCGCTGCCCGTACGACGTGGGCGCGCTGGATCAGTGCCTCCGGTCTCGGCGGCCGCCGAGGACGTGGGCCGGTGGTTACTTGTAGCGGTAGACGATGCGTCCGCGAGTGAGGTCGTACGGCGACAACTCCACGACGACGCGATCCTCCGGCAGGATGCGGATGTAGTGCTGCCGCATCTTGCCGCTGATGTGGGCCAGCACCCGATGACCGTTCTCCAACTCGACGCGGAACGTCGCGTTGGGGAGCGGCTCGACTACTCGGCCCTCGACCTCGATGGCCCCATCCTTCTTGGCCATATCCTCCGCTATCTGCTCGCTATCAGTTTCTTCCCGCGCACCGCTGCCCACCTCGGTCGTAGGCTTTCGGACGCGCCCCGCACCCCGGGGAACCGGGACGCGAATGACAATCACACGGAGATGGCGCCGGTTGGTGGCCGAAGAAAGACAGCACGACAACCAGCACGACTACGCGCGCCAGCGTTTGACTGTACTCGCATCCGGATCGGTACGCCAATCGGCCGGCAGTGCGGCCAGCGTCGGCGCGCTCAGGCGAAGAGATCGCCGACGAACCAGGTGGCCGCCGCGATGGCCGCCGCGCCGGGGAAGGTGAACACCCAGGCCCGCACCATGTTCACCGCGACCTTCCAGTTGACCGCGGACAGCCGGCGAGTGGCGCCCACGCCCATGATCGCCGCGGAGATGGCGTGCGTCGTGGAGATCGGCGCGCCCAGCCCCATCGACGCCCCGTACAGCACGCCGGCACCGACCGTCTCGGCGGCGAAGCCCTGCGGCGGGTCCAGGGTGACGATCTTGCTGCCCATGGTCCGCATGATCCGCAGGCCGCCGGTCGCCGTGCCGATCGACAGCACACCGGCGCAGGACAGGAACACCCATAGCGGGATCGACATCCCCGAGTGGTACCCGGCCACGTTGAGAGCAAGCACCATGACGCCCATGGTCTTCGCCGCGTCCTGCATCCCATGGCCGAACGCCATGGCGGAGGCCGAAACCCACTGCGCGTACCGGAAGCCGCGCCGCGCCCGGGTCGGCGGCACCCGCCGGAACGACCACATGATGCCGAGCATGACGATGTAGCCGGCGATGAATCCGACGACCGGCGAGGCCACCATGGGGATGACGACCTTCTCGATGACGCCGCCCCACAGCACGGTGGAACTCGCCGCCAGCGCCGCGCCCACCATGCCGCCGATCAGCGCGTGTGACGAGGAGGACGGCAGGCCCCAGCGCCAGGTGATGAGGTTCCAGGCGATGGCGCCCACCAACGACGCCCCGACCACGAGCATCACGCCGCTGTCCGTGGGCAGGTCGATGATGCCGTGCCCGATCGTCGCGGCCACCTTGGCGCCGAAGAACGCGCCGATCAGGTTGCCGAGCGCAGCGATCACCAGGGCGATCGCGGGTTTGAGCGCCCGCGTGGCGATGGACACCGCGATGGCGTTGGCCGAGTCGTGGAACCCGTTGGTGAAGGTGAAGAACAGTGCGAGGGCAATCGTGATCACCAGAGCCGTCATGGCGGCGATCAGCCCTCCGTGATCAGGACGGTTTCGACGGCTTCGGCGACGACGACGAAGGCATCGATCGCAGCGGCCAGTTCACCGGAGATCGCATGGAGCTCGATCGCGTCCAACGGATCGATCTCGCCGCTGGTGAGACGCACCAGCAGCAACCGCCGATGGAACTCGGCCTCGGCCGCGATCTGCTCGATCTGCTCGTGATGGTGCTTGATGCCCTTGAGCTTGTGCAGCTTGCCGACGGCCTCCTCGGTGGCGGCGCCGGCCTGACGCAGCAGGTCGGTGATCGCGGTGAACTCGCCGTGCAGCGCCGCGGGGTCCAGCAGGTGCACGAGTGCGCCCGCGGCCTCGAGGTGGCTGGTGACCTGAGCGAGAGACCGGGACAGCATCTGGATCTCGGTCCGCTCGAAAGGCGTGACGAAGCTCGCACGCAGGGCGAGCAGCACCGCCCGGTATTCGCTGGCGCCGACTTCCGCGAAGGCGGCCAACCGCTCGGCCGTGGCGGCGCGCTCCGCAGGCCCGGCCGAAGAGCCGGACAGTGCGGCCAGGTCGGATGCAGCCGCATGGGCCGCCTGCGCCGCAGCGGAGAAGTGCCCGTAATAGGCCTTCTCCTTGGGCTTGAGCTTCGCCATGTAGGGACCCCTCTAGTCTCTCCAGCGGACAGTATCGCGCAGCGGCGCCACGCTGCGTCATCGGGCCATGCGCGCGGTGCCGTGGCCCGGGCGCGGCCCACGGCACCGCACCGGACGGCCTCACGATACGGCGTCCGCCCGGTTTCCATCGAATCGTGCCCGGTCGGTCACACCGGCGGCAGCGCCGCGCAGATGGGGCCTTGGGTGTATTCACCGAGCAGGTCCAGCGTCTCGTCGCCCAGCGGGTTGACGCCGCGCCCGACGGCCAGAGTGTGCGCCAGCAGCACATGCAGGCACTTGACGCGGGTCGGCATGCCGCCGGCGCTCACCGCGATGCCCAGGTCCGCGACGCCGTTCCGCACCGCGAGATAGGCCTCGTGCGCCCGGCGATACGCATCGGCGAGGGTACCGTCATCGCCGAGGCGGTCGGTCATGGCGCGCATCACGCCGGCGGACTCCATCCGGCTGACCGCGGCGGTGAGCGCCGAACAGCACAGATAGAACATCGTCGGGAATGGAGTGCCGTCGGGCAGTCGCGGCGCCGTCTGCACGACGGCCGGGACGGCGTGCGCGCAGCGGTAGGCGACCGCCAGCACGCCCCGGGCGGGACGCCCCATCTCGCGCGCGAACGCATCGGCGTCGGCGTCGGTGAACGGGGTCAGGTCGGCCGGCTCCCCCCACATGATCTAGCTCTCACCGCCACTGAGCGTGCCCCACAGAGATGCGTACCAGGGCTGCGAGCCGCTCACGTCCGGCGCGGTCGCGGGCTCGTCCGATGTCCCCGACGTCCCCGATGTCGCAGCATCGATGGCGCTGCCCGGTGACGCCGCCGCGCCGGCGGCGTCGGCACCGGCTGCCGGTCCTGTCACGCTCTCGGGCAGCTTCACCACGTAGACGGTGTCGCCGGGCGTGACGTACTGCAGCCGACGTTTGGCCTCGGCGCGGATGTAGGAGGGGTCCTGCAGCGCGGTGATCTCCGCTTTCAGGTCCACGATCTGGGCTTCGAGGTCGCGCTGCTCGACGACCGCCTGCTGCTCCGCCGTCTGTTGCTGCAGGTAGCCGCGCAACGGGTAGGCCAGGGACAGCGCGACCACGGACAGCGCGAGGCCCAGCGCCACGATCTGCCGGGCCAGCGGGGAGCGCACGACGGCCATGGCGTGGCGCCGCTGCCCTGCTCGCGGCGCCACCTGCCGGGTGGCGCGCCGAGTCCCCGTGCCACCCTGGGCTCCGTCACGACGGCCCACAGCCGGACCGGAGGCGCCCGCGCGCCGGGGGCGGCGAGTGGCGGACACCGACCGCGCCGAGCGGCCCGCGACCGAGCGCGCCGAAGCCCCGGAGCGGCGAGCGCCTGCTCCGGACCCTCGGCCGCCCGGTCGGACCGACACGATCAGGCGCCGGCCGTGAAGCGCGGAAACGCCAGCTCGCCCAGGTACTGGGCGGCGTCGCCCAGGCCCTCCTCGATGCGGAGCAGCTGGTTGTACTTGGCGACGCGCTCCGAGCGCGCCGGCGCACCCGTCTTGATCTGGCCGCAGCCGGTGGCCACCGCGAGATCGGCGATGGTGGTGTCCTCGGTCTCGCCGGAGCGGTGGCTCATCATGCAGCGGTATCCGGCGTGGTGCGCCATCGCCACCGCGTCCAGTGTCTCGGACAGCGTGCCGATCTGGTTCACCTTGACCAACAGCGCGTTGGCCGCGCCGCGCTCGATGCCCTCGGCCAGCCGCTCCGGGTTGGTGACGAACAGGTCGTCGCCGACGATCTGCACCGACTCGCCGAGCCGGTCGGTCAGCGCGATCCAGCCCTCCCAGTCGTCCTCGGCCAGCGGATCCTCGATGGAGACGATCGGGTAGTTCGCGGCGATCTCCGCGTAGTAGTCGGTCATCTGCGCCGACGACTTCTGCGCGCCTTCGAAACGGTAGGAGCCGTCCGCGAAGAACTCGGTGGAGGCGACGTCCAGGGCCAGCGCGATCTCCGATCCCGGCTGATAGCCCGCCTTGCCGATCGCCTCCAGAATCAGGTCGAGCGCCGCGCGGTTCGAGTCCAGCGACGGCGCGAAGCCGCCCTCGTCGCCCAGGCCGGTGGCCAGGCCCTTGGCCTTGAGCACGGATTTCAGCGCGTGGTAAACCTCGGCACCCCACCGCAGCGCCTCACGGAAGGTCGGCGCGCCGATCGGGGCGATCATGAACTCCTGCACGTCCACATTCGAATCGGCGTGCGAGCCGCCGTTCAGGATGTTCATCATCGGGACAGGGAGCAGATGCGCATTCGGCCCGCCCAGGTAGCGGAAAAGATCGAGATCGGCGGAATCGGCGGCGGCCCGCGCCACCGCGAGCGAGACGCCCAGGACGGCGTTCGCGCCCAGTCGGCCCTTGTCGGGGGTGCCGTCGATCTCGATCAGCTTCTGGTCGATGATCCGCTGCTCGGTGGCGTCGTAGCCGATCAAAGCCGGACCGATCTCGTCGAGCACGGCCTCGACGGCGTTCTGCACGCCCTTGCCGCCGTAGCGCTGCGCGTCGCCGTCGCGCAGTTCCACGGCTTCGTGTTCACCGGTCGAGGCGCCGGAGGGCACCGCCGCTCGGGCCAGCGAGCCGTCTTCCAGCGCGACTTCGACCTCGACGGTCGGATTGCCGCGGGAGTCAAGGATTTCGCGCGCCCCAATGAGTTCGATAGCTGCCACGGGTCAGTCCCTTCCGTCACGTTCTGCTGTGGTCGTCGACGCAGCCGCCGCGCGGCGAACTGAATCGTTCAAGCTCAGGATACGGCCCCCGCCGAGCCGGCCACCACATCCGCCAGGCTAGCGGGATCGGGCGGCGATCAGCCGTCAGGCGCGCGGGCGGCCGATGCGCCGCCACCGCGCGCGACATGGGACCGAGCATGTGCCGTCGCCGCGTCGAGATCGTCGAAGAGATGGTTGGGATGTCGCAACGAGCCGATCAACCCGGCGCGCGTAGCGAGCGTGAGGTGAACATCGCGCACGCCCTTGACCAGCACCGTCACTCCTCGGCGTTCCAGTGTGGTGACAAGATCGGCCAGCTTCCGTGCGCCGGTCGCATCCAGGAAAGAGACCTGCGACATTCGCAGGATGACGACCTCCCCACCGCTGCCCTCGTGCACCTGGTCCAGCACGCGGTCGGCGGCCCCGAAGAAGATCGACCCGTCGAGCCGGTAGAGGGCGATGCGCTCATCGCCCGGCTGCGCGACACCCGGCAGCTGCTCGCGACGGGCCGCGCTGTTCATGGCGACAGCCCGCAAGGCGAAGAACGCCGCCACCACGACGCCGATCTCGACGGCCTCGATCAGATCGAACGACACCGTGACGACCGCGGTGAGCAGGTAGACGAAGGCCCCGGATCTGCTCGACGTGAAGATGGCCCGAGCGGCATGAAGATCGATCATCCCGACGGTCACGACCATCAGCACGCCGCCCAGCGCGGCCAGCGGTATCAGCGACACGGCCGGCGCCAGTAGATACACCACCGCCAGCAGCAGGGCGGCGTGAATCATCGCAGCGAGCCGGGAACGGCCGCCGGCATTGATGTTGACGGCGGTGCGGGCGATGGCTCCGGTGGCGGGCATGCCCCCGAACATGCCGGCCGCGATCGACGCCAATCCCTGACCGAAGAGTTCCCGATTCGGTTCCGGAATGCCGGTATCCGCCATCCCCGCGGCGACCTTGATCGACAGCAGCGACTCGATCCCGGCCAAGGCGGCGACGGTGAGTGCCGCGGTCAACAGTGTCCCGATCGACTCCACGCTCACCGGGGGCAGCGCGGGCGCCGGGAGCGCGTCCGGAAGCGCACCGATGCGAGCGATCGGCGCGCCGGCCCACTCGGCCAGCACCGTGGCCGCCAGCACGCCGATCAGTGAGCCGGGGATCGAGGGGTGAATGCGGCGCGAGACGACCATGGCGAGCACCACCACCGCCGCGATGCCCAGTGTCCACAGCGCCTCGCTCGACCCGGACCGCGCCGCCTCCGTCACGCTCAAGCCGGCCGCGACCGCGGCGTTCTGTCCGACCTCGGGGGTGACGGCGACCGCCGCAGGCACCTGCTGCAGGAAGATGATGATCGCGATTCCCGCGGTGAAGCCTTCGATGACCGGCCAGGGGATGAGGTTCACGATCTGGCCGAGCCGCAACGCGGAGCCGACCACCAGGATGACCCCGGCGATCAGCGCGATGGTGCCGACGGTGGCCGCCCCGTACATCGCCACGATCGGGGCCAGGACGACAGCCATCGCGCCGGTCGGGCCGGACACCTGCACGTGCGACCCGCCGAACACGGCGGCGACGAAGCCTGCGATCACCGCGGTCACCAGCCCGGCCGCAGCTCCGACGCCCGAGGTGACGCCGAAGGCCAGCGCCAGTGGCAGTGCCACGATGCCGACCGTGATGCCCGCGGCGATATCGGCCTTCCACGACCTGCGCATCGGCCGCAGATCGGCTGACGTCGGCAGCAGCCCGCGCAGGTTCACCGGCCGTCGCCGGCGTGGAATTCGTCCCACCGGCCGCGACAGGCTATCCGTCACACCGCCCCTTCCCGCCCGGCACGCTCGGCACGCAACCGCGGCAGGATCTCGCGACCGTACAGTTCGATGAAGCGGGCCTGGTCGGGGCCCGGGGCGTGGAACACGAGATGGGTGAAACCCAGGTCCAGGTAGTGCCGGATCCTGGCCACGTGCTCCTCGGGATCGGAGCCGACGATCCAGCGGGACGCGGCGCGCTCGACGGGCAGCGCGTCGGCCAGGCGCTGCATCTCGATGGGGTCGTCGACGTGGGTCTTCTCCTCGGCGGACAGTGCCAGCGCAGCCCAATGGCGCGTATCGGCCAGCGCGCGGGCGGCGTCATGGTCGAACGACACCTTCATCTCGATCATCAGATCGATCCCGCCGACGGTACGACCGGCCTTCTCGGCGCCGACGGCCAGGGCCGGCAACAGCTGGTCGCGGTAGAGCTCGTCGCCCTTGCCGGAGGTGGTGATGAAGCCGTCGGCGACGCGGCCCGCGTAGCGAGTCGTCGCCGGGCCGGACGCGCCGACATACAGCGGCACCGGTATGTCGGGCTTGTCGTAGATCGTGGCGCGATCGACGCTGAAATACTCGCCGTCGATGGTGACGCGCTCATCGGTCCACAGCTGCCGAATCATGGCGACGGCCTCGCGAAGCCGAGCGAAGCGCTCCTTGCCGTCCGGCCACGTGGCCCCGAGCGCCACCTCGTTGAGCGACTCGCCGGATCCGACGCCCAGGATGACGCGGCCCGGGTACAGGCAACCCAGCGTGGCGAAGGCCTGCGCGATGACAGCCGGGTGATAGCGGAATGTGGGCGTCAGGACCGAGGTGCCCAGAGCCACCCGCGACGTGCGGGCACCGACGGCGCCCAACCAGGGCAACGCGGCCGGGGCATGCCCCCCGTCGTGCCGCCATGGCTGGAAGTGATCGGAGACGAACACCGAGTCGAAACCGGCCTCCTCCGCGGCCACGGCATAATCGGCCAGCTGCATCGGCCCGAATTGCTCTGCCGATGCCTTGTATCCGAAACGCACTGCCATAGCGCACCTTTCGCTCAATATCATCACGGTGTCACGCCGTGTCCCACCCTACTGGCGGCCCTCCCGCGAGCGCCTCCCGGATCCGCGCCGCAGCACCCCCGCGACCACGCGCCGGCCCGGTATTCACCCCGCGAGCGCCGCCCGAATCAGCGCGGCAGCACCCCCGCGACCACGCACCGGCCCGGCATTCACCTCGCGAGCGCCGCCCGTATCAGCGCGGCAACTTGATCGGCCTCGACCAGGAATCCGTCGTGCCCGTATTCCGAATGAATGAGCGTCTGCGGGCGCCCGCGCGCCACTCCGGCGGCGATGCGGTCGCTCTCGCTGGGCAGATACAGCCGGTCGGAGTCGACGCTGGCCACCGTGACGTCCGCCGTCACCTGCCGCAGCGCTTTCTCCACACCGCCCCGACCCCGACCGACATCGTGCGAGTTCATCGCCTCGGTGAGCACCAGGTACGAGTTCGGGTCGAAGCGCTGCACGAGCTTGCGGCCGTGGTATTCGAGGTAGGACTCGACGGCGTAGCGGCCGCCCCGGGCCGGATCCTCCCCCGGCTGCGCGTCCCGCCCGAATCGGGAGGTGAGCTCCGCGGCGGTGCGGTAGGTGGTGTGCGCGATCTGGCGCGCCACGGACAGCCCGGCGGTCGGGGTCGCATGCCCGTAGTAGTCGCCGCCACGGAAATCCGGGTCCATCCGGATCGCCGCAATCTGCGGCGCCGCCCAGGCGATCTGGTCGGCGGAGGCGGCCGCCGTCGACGCGATGATCACCGACCGGCGTACCCGCTCCGGCGCGGTGACCGTCCACTCCAGCGCGCGCATCCCACCCATGGATCCGCCGATCACGGCCGCGAACGTGTCGATGCCCAACGCGTCGACGGCGGCGATCTCGGCAGCCACCTGGTCGCGGATGGTCAGGCGCGGGAAGCGCGAGCCGTAGGGCTTGCCGTCCTCGGCGAGGCTGGAGGGTCCGGTCGAGCCCATGCAGCCGCCGAGCACGTTGGTCGAGATCACGAAGAAGCGCTCCGTGTCCAGCGGCGCGTTCGGCCCGATCAGGCCCTCCCACCAACCGGGGCTGGGCTGGCCGGGGCCCCGCGGCCCCACCACATGGGCGTCACCGGTCAGGGCGTGCTCCACCAGGACGGCGTTGTCCTTGGCGGCGTTCAATGTGCCCCACGATTCGTAGGCGATGGTCACCGGGCCGAGGTGGCCGCTGTTCTCGGTGGTCAGGTCGCCGATCGCCAGGTACTGCCGCCCGGAGTGGCGCAGCGCATCCTCGGACGCCGTATCCAGCCCACGCATCGTCGCGGCCGCCGCTTCGGGGATCACCGGTCCAGTGTCGCCGACGGACGCGTCGGTACAGGAACCGGTCAGCGTCATCGTCATGTCTCCGTCCTCACGTCATGCTCGCGGCGAATGCCGCAGGGATCCGCAGGCGGGACGAGACACGATGCGCGGTGCGCGGATGTGTCGCCACCACTGCGGTGGGGTGACGACGGGCGCGGACGGGCTGTCCGGATGCGCGACAGGGGTGTGGCTATCGCGGCGGACGCTGCATCAGCCCCGCCGGTCGTCAGCAGGGTTCAGCAGGACGGGCACATTCGAAGATCACACACAGCGGGCGCTCCTTAGCGTCTACCGGGCCCGCCCCCGCGAGCCGCGCTTGCCGCCCGCCGGGATTCGCCGGGCCGCCAGGTCATCATCCGGGGCACCCCACCGCGTGTGGAGGGTTGCCGCCCAGCAAGCCGGAGCTGTGCGCCGTGGTACGGCGCGCTGGGACTCATGACCTCCCGGGAATCATAGCGGCCCGGACGCCGGCGCTCCAAGAAAAGCAGGTATGACGCCGCCCTCGGCGCTGCGCGCCGCATAGCCACGAAATCAGGACGCGCCGGCGACGCGAAAGACCCGAACGCCGAGCGCCGGCATCGGGACGCGGATCGATCCCTCGACCGGGCGGTACGTCGCGCCCGTGGCGCAGTCGGTCAGCCCGCCGGGCCAGCCCTCCGCACGCCGGAGCGAGACAGCGCCGCCCTCGTCGCGTCGTCGCCAGGCGACGGCGACGACGATCTCGGCTCCGCCGGGGTGGACGAGACGGCGCACCGCGACGCCTGCTTCCTCCGCCGCGATCGGCGCGGGCGGGAGGTCGCCGGAGCGGCGCAGCGGGGCGGAGCGCCAGTGCTCCCCGAGGCCCTCCGGCCCGTACGTCGGCAGGTCCGCGACCAGGTCGCCCGGCGTCCGGCACAGCCGGTAGGGCAACCCGGCCGCCGTGAGCCGCCGCGCGATCTGCAGCGTCTCGTGCCAGTCCCGGGTGGCCGCGCTGTCGGTCCAGGGCTCGACCGGTTCGGCCTGCGTGCCCACGGCGGCGAACGCCCTCTCCAGCACCTGCCGGTCCCAGACGAGGTTGACGGCCGGGACCGGCCGGTAGGCGCGGAGCTCCGGTATGGCCCCCAGCGTGCGCAGCAGCTCGTCCAGCAGGCCCGCGCCCGGAGTGGCGTGCCCGTCCCGGCCCAGCGGCGCATACTGCCAGTTCTCGCGGTCGGCAAGCATGTAGAGGTTGAAGCCCTGATACCCGTAGGCGAGGGCGAGCCCCCACCAGGCGGCGAGCTCGCCGTCCAGCGGATCGGGATAGCGCACGACTTCGCCCGGGGAACGCCAGATGCCGGCCTGGAGCTCCGGTGACCAGACCAGGTCGGTGCCGGACGCGATGCCGAGGGCCGCGCCGAGTTCCAACTGCATGAGGTCGCCCTCGTCGATGGGTGGCTCGAAGTAGTGATCCTCGCCGACGACGATCGGCCCGTGATCGGTGGCCTGCCGGAGCCGGCCGACGATGCGCTCGCCGCTCTGTGGCAGGCCCCGGACGGGGTGCGTATTGAGGTTGACGACGGTGGCCGCGTGCCGCACGCCTAGATCCGCCAGCGTGCCGCGCAGAAACGCGAGATAGTCGCTGATGTAGTGCTCCTGGAACGCGATCCAGTCGCTCCGGTGCTGTTGCGAGGCCGACGCACCCGGCCGGGGCGGCTCAATGTCCGCCGGATCGCCGGCGACCAACCCCCATGCGCGGCGGGCAGCTGGCGCCGATCCGTGCCGGGCGATGACGAAGTCCCGGAATCGGGCCAGCGCGGGCGGGCTGTAGTCGCTCCGGAACATCGCGTCCTGGAACGCCGCCGACGGCTCGTTGTCGAGCTGTACAGCCTCGACGACACCGCCGGGCGCCAGCAGGTCGCCGATCTCACCGACCACGGCCGCGTACCAGCCGGTCACGAGACGGCGGTACTCCTCGGAGGCGTACGACGGCACCGGGTGCCGGAACGGCGGGTTGTACCCCAGGACCACCCGGCCGGCGTGGTCCCGGGCCATGATGCCGTCGTTATCCAGCACCCAGTCGGGCAGGCCGCCGCCGGGCTCCTCCGCGCAGATCCACGGGCCGGGCTTGACTTGCACACCGATATCCCGCTCGCGGCACAGCGCCAGGAAGCGCCGGACGTCCCACCGCGGGTCGGAGAAGTCCACGACGCCCGGCACCGGCTCGTGCCTGCGCCAGGACAGGTAGGTGGCGACGTGACGGATCCCAAGGCCGAGCGTCGCGTCGAGGACGGCGGCCCAGCGGCGGGGGTCGACGCGCCAGAACTGGATCTCACCGCTGACGGGAACCTGCTCGTCGAAGAGCCTTGTCGTCATCCCTTCAGACCTCCCGCCAGCGCGCCGGACACGAGCCACTTCTGCACGAGCGCGAACAGCGCGACCGACGGGATCAGGACGAGGATCGACATCGCCGCGACGTCGTTCCACTGGACCTGGAACGCGGATGAGATCGTCGCGAGGCCCACCGGAAGCGTGCGCTGGGTGTCCGAGCTGGTGAAGGTCAGCGCGAAGGTGAACTCCTCCCAGACCCCGATGAAGATGAAGATGCCGGACGCGATGATCCCCGGTCGCGCGACCGGCACGACGACCCGCATGAGGATGCGGAACCAGCCGGCGCCGTCCAAGCTGGCCGCCTGGTCGAGCTCGACCGGGACCTGGTCGAACGCGGTCTTCATCAGCCACACCGCGAGCGGGGCCGCCATCGAGATATCCGAGATGATCAGCGCCCACAGGGTGTCGTACATGCCGGCATGGGAGATGCCCCAGTACAGCGGGATGATGAGCAGCACCCCGGGGAACATCTGGGTCATGATGAGGCCGATCATCGCGGACTTGCGTCCGCGGAACCTGAAGCGCGACAAGGCGAACCCACCCAGCGCCCCCAGGAACAGGCCGATGACGACGGACGCGAGTGCGACGACGACCGAGTTGACGAACCAGTTGCCGAACGCCCCGCGGGTGAGGACGTAGCCGAACGCCTCGACGGTGGGGTTCTTCGGGATGATCGTCGGCGGATCGGCGAAGACCTCCTTGTTGTCCTTGAACGCCGCCAGCACCATCCAGAGGATCGGGACGAGGGCGAACAGGCCGACCAGGACGGCCGCCACGCGGGCGACGACCAGGCCGGGCCGCACCCGGGGCCGCGTCGGCCGCACCGGGGCGCGTTCGTCGAGGTGTGTCGTCATGCCAGCGTGTCCTTGTCCATGGCGCGCACGTAGAGCGCCGAGCCGATCGCGATGACCAGGAAGAGGACCACCGACAGCGCCGCGGCGTAGCCCATGTCGAAGCGCTGGAACGCGTTCTTGTAGACGTACGTGGTCAGGATGTCGCTGGACCCGGCCGGGCCGCCGCCGGTCATCACCCAGATCAGGCTGAAATTGTTGAACGTCCAGATCATCGACATCAGCGTGCTCAGCAGGATCTGCGGGCGCAGCAGGGGCAGCGTGATCCGCCGCACCTGTTGGAACATCCCGGCCCCGTCGATCGCCGCGGATTCGTAGATGTCCGGGGGTATGGCGGCCATACCGGACAGCAGGAGCACCATGATGAACGGGAATCCGCGCCACACGTTCGTCAGCAGCACCGCGTACAGCGAGGCGTGCGGATCGGACAGCCACGCCACGGCGAGGTCGCCGAGTCCCACCGACTTCAGAATACTGTTGAGCAGACCGTATTGGGGCTGGTAGAGCCATTTCCAGGCCAGCGCGCCGACGATCATCGGAGTGGCCCATGGGAGGATGTAGCTGGCGCGCAACCACGCCCACGCCCGGCCTGCCAGCGCGTTCCGCACCAGCAGAGCCGCCCCGAAGGCCAGCGCGAACTGGAGCACCACGGAGCCCACCGTCCAGACGACGGTGTTGACCAGGACTCCGCCGAGCTCCTTGTCGCGCAGGACCTTCAGGTAGTTGCCGAGGCCGGTCCAGGTCCATCCGGCATGACGGGACGGGTTGACGTCGAACAGGCTCTCGACGAAGACGACGACGATCGGCACCACGATGACCGCGCCGACGACGAGCAGCGACGGCGCGAGCATGAGCGCCGGCGCGGCGGCGCGGCGACGGCGGCGGACCGGGCGCGCCTCTCGGTGCGCGCCCGGTCCGCCTGCCACCGCCGGAGCGGCTTCGATCAGCTCAGCCATTGCCCTTGATCGCGGCGTCGGACTTCTCCGCGGCGTCGTCGAGCGCCTGTTTCGCGGTGGAGGCTCCGGACAGCGCCGCCTGGACGGCGTTCCCCAGGGCGGAGTCGACATCGGCGGCACGCGCGATGGTGGGCCGCGACTTCGAGTTGGCGACGATGTCCTTGAAGATCGTCACCGTCGGGTCGCTCGCGAAATCGGGCAGGTCGTACATCGACTGCTTGACGGGGATGTACCCGAGGTCCTTGGCCCAGGTGGTCTGCACATCGTCGCCCATGAGCCAGGTCAGGAACGCCTTCGCCGCGGGCTTCACTTTCGAGTTCGCCAGCACGGCGAGGTCCATTCCGCCCAGCACCGACGCGGAGGTCTTGTCCGCGGGCAGCGGCGCGATCCCCCACGCGTCGCCCGGCACCTTGTCCGCCTTCAGGGTCGAGACCATGTACGGGCCGGAGGTGAACATGGCCAGCTTGCCGTTCTCGAACGGGCCGCGGACGTCGTCTTCGGTGGCGTTGGCCATGCCCGGCGGCATCGAGGACGCCTGCAGGTCCACCCACAGCTGCACGGCGCGCACACCGTCGTCCGAGTTGAAGACCGCCTGAGTGCCGTCGTCGTTCAGCACCTCGGCCCCGGACTGCCATAGCCAGGGGTAGAACTCGTACGCGCCCCAGCCGCCGAACAGGCCGATGCCGTAGGAGCCGTCGCCGGTCAGCTTCTTCGCGTCCGCGGTCAGCTCGTCCCAGGTGGCGGGCGGCGCGTCGATCCCGGCCTGCTGGAACAGGTCCTTGCGGTAGAACAACGCCAGCGTGGAGACGTCTTGCGGCACCCCGTAGATCTTTCCATCTTTGCTGGCCGCGTCGATCGTGTTCGGGAAGTAGTCGCCCTTGGTCTGGTCGGTGATGACGTCGTCCACCGGTTCCAGCCAGCCGTTGGCCAGGTACTGGGAGACCTTCGGCGGCTCCAGGCGGACGATGTCCGGGCCGCTTCCCGCGGTGATCTGCGTGACCAGCTTGTCGTAGTAGCTGGAGTCGTTGTCACGCACCAGCTTGACGGTCACGTTGCCGTGCGCCTCCTGGTACTGGGAGACCAGCTTCTCCATCTCGGCGGACTCGGCGTCGGAGAACTGGTTCTGGAAGACGATCGTCACCGGCTCCGACGAGTCGTCGGCCGAGCTCGATCCGGCCGATTCGCCAGTGCTCCCGGCATCGGCGGAGGAAGTGGAGGAGCCCGTGTCCGAGACGCTGCTCACGTCGTCGCCGGTCGTGCCCCCTCCGGACGCGCATGCGGCGAGAACGAGGGCTGCCGCCGCGGACAGCGCGGCGAGCGGGATGAGTCTTCTCGTCATTGCAGGATTTCCTTTCATGCAGGGGTGGTGATGGATGGTGGTGGGGAAAGTCGGGCGGAGTCGTCCGCGTGCGCGGCGTGGTGCCGCCGGGTGTGCGCGGCGATGAGCCCCGCGTACCAGTGGGCGCTGGTCTTCGGTGTCCGGGTCTGCGTGGCGAAGTCCACGTGGACGATCCCGAAGCGCTTGGAGTAGCCCTCGGCCCATTCGAAGTTGTCCAGCAGCGACCATAGGAAATACCCGGCGAAGTCGACGCCGTCCGTAATCGACTGCCCCGCCGAGTCGAGGTATCGCTGCAGGTAGTCGACGCGTTCCGGGTCGCGGACCTCCCCGTCGGGGGTCGCGTAGTCGTGGAAGCTGGCGCCGTGTTCGGTGACGTAGATCGGCGCGGGGCCGTAGTCGTCGGTGACGCGCTTGAGCACGCTACCCAGCGAGTCCGGGACTACCGACCAACCGAACGAGGTCGATGCGGGCTGAGCGGGCCGCTCGACCGCGTCGAATGGGCCCGCTCCGTCGGCGTGGCTGACGAGGACCCGCTGGTAGTGGTTGATCCCGATGAAGTCCGTCGGTGTCCCCGCCAGGACGAGGTCCCCGGGCCGGATCAGCTCGGCAAGGCCGAAGCAGTCCAGCGCCGCCCGGACGGGAGCCGGGTACTCGCCGCGGTGGTGCGCATCGAGGAACGTCCGGGTATTGACGGCGTCGAGGCGGGCCGCGGCGGCGACGTCCACGACGGAGTCGCTGGCCGGCACGGCCTCCGTGACGATGTCCGTGACGCCGACACGCGCGCTCGGATCGGCGTCCCGGATCCTCGTGACGGCGAGCCCGTGCGCGAGGTTGAGATGGTGGGCCGCGGCGACGGCCTCCGTCAGGCTCCGATGGCCGGGCGCGTGGGCTCCGTAGCCGTATCCGAGGAAGGAGACGCACCACGACTCGTTGATGGTGATCCAGTCGCCGACCAGGTCCTCCAGCGCCCGCACCGTCTTCCCGGCGAAGTCCGCGAACCGGTAGGCGGTCTCGCGGCTGACCCAGCCGCCGCGATCCTCCAGCGCTTGGGGCAGGTCCCAGTGGTAGAGCGTCACGAAGGGCCGGATTCCCGCGTCTTTCAAGGCCTCGAGCTGCTGGCGGTAGAAGACGACGGCCTCGCCGTTCAGATCCCCTTCTCCCCCGGGCTGCAGCCGCGCCCAGGAGACCGAGAACCGGTAGGCCCCAACGCCGATCGAGCCGAGCAGCTGGAAGTCCTCGCGCCACCGATGGTAGTGGTCGCACGCGATGTCGGCGGTGTCTCCGTGGTGGGTCAGGCCGGGCGTGTGCCCGAAGGTGTCCCAGATGCTCGGCCGGCGTCCGCCTTCCGCGGCGCCGCCTTCGATCTGTTGTGCCGCCGTGGCCACGCCCCACAGGAAGGATTCCGGGAAGGGCGACAGCCGCAGGGGCTTGGCTGAGTAGGCGTCATGGTTCACGGCAAGTGGTCCGATCTGGCTGATTCACGTCGTCTGCCTGGGGCTGCGTTTTCCTCGCGAAGTTTACTTACGAACATGTTCGTAAGTTGAATGAGACAGCACTGACAACCATGTTCGCAAGTACCTATACTCAATCGTGACCTTCGATTCGAGATCCCATCGAAGGCTTGCCGACCAGCGAGGAGAGCCATGGCAGCGGCGCGCACCTCGAAGACGAACCCGCCCGCCGCGGCCAAGGCCCACCGCCAGCAGAAGGGGACGGCCGAGCGCCGCGAGGCCATCCTGCGCGCGGCGACGAAGGTATTCGCGTCCCGCGGCTTCCACAACGCGTCGCTGGTCGAGATCGCCGACGAGGCGGGCATGACGCACTCCGGCGTCATCCACCATTTCGGCACCAAGGAGCAGTTGCTTATCGCTGTCCTGGCCTACCGGGACGACGACGACGTCGTCCGCTTCGAGGGGCACAAGGCGCCGGAGGGCGCCGCCTTCCTCGACCACCTCGTGCTCACCGCGAAGGAGAACACCCGCCGCCCGGGGATCGTGCAGGGATATGCCGTCCTCTCGGCGGAGTCCGTGACGGACGACCATCCCGCGCAGGACTACTTCCGGGATCGGTTCACCGGGCTGCGAACGATGCTGACCCACGCGCTGGACGCGGTGACGGCGAACGAGCTGCCCCCCGCGGTCATCGCGCGCGCGGCGCAGGCGATCGTGGCCACCATGGACGGCTTGCAGGTGCAATGGCTGCTCGACCCCGACGTCGTCGACATGCCGGCCGCGCTGGAGTTGACGATCGACGCCGTGGTGCGCCAGCTGAGTTCACTGCGAACGGAGGCCAGGCCCAGAGATTGAACACACCGGCTCATCGACGACAACGTGTTGAGCCGCTGCGCGCGAGGCACGAACATCAATCGCCGGTCAGTCGGCCATATGGAAGACGAACAGCTTGTCGGCGTCGACGCGGACCGCCACCCCGTCGTCCATGGCGTCCAGCCAGTCCCGAAACTCGGGACCCTGCAGCGGCAGATAGTGGTCGAGCATCGCCTGCCGGAGCTCACCGGTGTCAGGTTCCGGGAAATCGAACAGCGTCGCCGTGCCGTGTGCCGAGACGGCGAGATGCTCGTCGGGCACGTGGGTCACACTGATGGCGGGCCGTCGCGACAGGTGGCGGGCGCGGACACTGTCGCGACTGGTGGAGAACCAAAACGACCCGTGTAGGAAGTAGCCGTCCACGGGTCCGCTCAGCGGGCGCCCATCGGCGGTGACGGTGGCCGCGGACAGCAATCGCATGCCGCGTAGCTCCGCGCACAGGCTCGCCGCGTCGAGGCGCCGCTCCTCGGTGATGATGCTTCGAAGATGCGAACCGGCCCGTGCCGCGCTCGTATCCAACAGCGTCTGCAGGCTGTCGAGTTCCGCGCTGCTCTCGTACATGCCGACCAGTCCACCAGATGACCCCGACAGTCCAGCCGCAGCCCAGTCTCGGATCGGAGAGGATGGAGCCATGTCATCGATCGAGACCGGGCCGATCCGCGATGTCCTCCGGACCGCCGTGCGCTACGCGATGAAGGAGCGCGACCGGCAGGCGCTGTGCGTCTATCGCTCGGCGCTGGCCGCCATCGACAACGCCGAGGCCGTTCCGCCGAGCCCCGAACACCGGGCGGGCGCAATCGAGGCATCCGCTGCCGGACCCGGCCGCGCGGACGTGGCTCGGCGCGAGCTGACCGAACAGGACATGCGGGCCGTCGTACAGAGCGAGATCGACGAGCGCTGTGCCGCCGCGCAGTCGCTGGCCGGCGTCCAGCCCGCCGCGGAACGACAGCTTCGCGACGAGGCGACGTTGCTTCAAGGCCTCCTCGATGGGGGCGGCCCCAATCATTCCGGCGGCGACGCGCCGACCCATCGGCCAGAGCTCTCGTGACACCGTTCGCGGACCACCGCGCTGCACGTGCAGCGGCATTTCGGTCAAACCGCCCATGACGCAGCCGGGGCAAAGATCAGCGCGACCAGGTCGGCGCCGACCAGAGACGCGACACCGATGTAGACCGCAACGCTGGCGCCGTACAGCGTGGTGGTGAGGCGGAGCCAGTACTGCCGCAGCTTCGATCCGCCTCCGCACGTTCACCTCCTGCGAGCCTATCGGCCGCTGGCATTGGGCCCCCGTCAGCCTTGTGTCTGGGGCCGTACTGCGTGGACAGGTTCATGGTGAGGTTCTGCAGTCCGGCCTTGGCGGCGGAGTACGGTTCGCTACCGAATGACGTCATGCCGTTGACCGACCCGATCGTCACCACCGCACCGCCCGACGGGGCCTGCAGCAGATAGCCGAGTGCCGCGCGGATGCAACGCGCCACCCCGACCAGATTGACCTCCAGCATGGCGTACCAGACGTCGTTTCCGGTCTCCGCGAATTCCGGGTGCGCCTGGTCGCCGCCGGCCGCGACCACCAGGACGTCGAGCCGGCCGAAACGCCCTGCCGCGGCCGCCGCAGCCGCGGCGGGCCCGTCATCGCGGGTGATGTCGCACGGGACTCCGAGCGCCGGATGCCCGGCTCCTGCCAGGCTCTCGGCGACCGCGCCGACGGCGTCCGCATCAAGGTCGGCAACCGTGACCGACGCACCCTCACCCGCCAGTCGCTCGGCGATTGCCCGCCCGATGCCGTGCCCGCCGCCGATCACCAGTGCTGCTCGCCCGCCGAATCGCCGCATGGCGACGATCATCGCACCGGGCACGCCTGCAAGCGACGGACTCAGCGGCCGGCGCTCGATTCCGGGCCGCGGCGCGCCCAGCGCGGCCGCGCTGCACGTGCAGCGGCATTTCGGGCAAACCGCCCATGATCCTGGCTCGTCAGATAGACTGGCAACTGCCCAGTTCCGGACGAGGCGCACCGTACCCGGCGACGCAAAGACGGTGTACGGGAGCGTGCGTCATGGCATGGGTCATTCTGATTGTTTCCGGCGGGTTCGAGGCCGTGTGGGCCGTGGCTCTCGGCAAGTCTGAGAGCTTCAGCCGCCTGTGGCCGACCGTCGTCTTCGCCGCGGCCTTGGTCGTCAGTATGGGCGGGCTGGCCGTCGCCATGAAAACCCTGCCGACGGGCACGTCCTACGCGGTATGGGTCGCCATCGGCGCTGCGCTGACCGTCGGATACTCGATGGCCACCGGTGGCGAAAGCGCTTCCCTTCTCAAGATCGCGCTGCTGCTGGCATTGGTCGGCTGCGTGGTCGGGCTCAAGCTCGCACACTGACCGGCGCCGCCTGTCGGCGGCGACGTCGGACCGGGCAGGTACCGTTACTGGCCATGAGCGACTTCCCGTCCGTGCTGCCGGACTCGCGAGTCCCGGACCCGGGTTCGGCACCGGCGCTGCGCTGGGGAATCCTCGCGCCCGGCGGCATCGCGGCCCAGTTCGTCGGCTCGCTCGCCAAGCACACCGCGCAGCAGGTGGTCGCGGTCGGCTCCCGGTCCATGGAGCGCGCGCAGGCCTTCGCCTCGCGATTCGGCATCGAAGCCGCCTACGGCGACTACGAGGCGCTGCTCGCCGACCCGGATGTCGACGTGGTCTACGTGGCGAGCCCGCACAGCGAGCACCACGCGCACGCACTGGCCGCGATCGCCGCCGGCAAACACGTGCTGGTCGAGAAGTCGTTCACGCGCAACGCCGCGGAGGCGGCCGAGGTGATCGACGCCGCCAGAGCGGCCGGTGTCGCGGTGCAGGAAGCCATGTGGACGCGGTTCCTGCCGCATATGGACGTGGTGCGCCGGCTGCTGAGCGACGGCGTTCTCGGCGACGTCTCGACGATCACCGCCGACCACGGCCAGTACTTCGCGGATCTGGACCCCGGCCATCGGCTGCTCAACCCGGACCTCGCCGGCGGGGCCTTGCTGGATCTTGGCATCTACCCGGTGTCGTTCGCGTCCTTCGCCATGGGCGACCCGGACACGGTCACTGCTCGGGGCGGCCTCACCACGACGGGCGTCGACGCCCAGATCTCCGTCATCCTCGAGCGCGGGCAGGCGCAAGCGGCGCTGAACACCACGCTGCTGGCCCAGACCCCGACGGTCGCTGCGATCTCCGGGAGCCGGGCCCGCGTCGAGATCGCGGGACCGTTCTACTCGCCGCAACCGATCACCGTGACCGAGACGCGCACCGGCCGCACGCTGACCCGCGCGGTCGACGCCATCGCCGGGCACGAAGGGCTGTGTTTCGAGGCGGCGGAGCTTGCACGATGTATCGCCGCCGGTATGACGCACTCCCCGCTGCTGCCCCCCGAGGAAACCCTCGCCATCATGGGCACGCTCGACACGATCCGCCGCCAGATCGGGGTCACCTACCCCGGCGAATAATGGTCGGACCGCGACGCTGCCCCACGATTGACCAGCCCGGCCGGTCCGATTGGAAAGCCACAGCCATGTTCGCGAAGCCCCGTTTTGCCGCCGCCCTCGCCCTCGCCGCACTCGCGGTCGGCGGGTGCGCCGCGGCAGGCACATCCACCCCGTCGCAGGGCGGTGCTACCGGCACGCTGTCCGACGCCGGGGCCGCTGTCTCCTCGACGGACGGCACGCAGTCCGCAGCGGCGTCATCGGCGGGCACCACCGCCGACGCGACTGCCACCGCCTACCCGCTGACCATCGACAACTGCGGCACGACCGTCACGTTCACCGCCGCGCCACAACGGGTCGTCGCCATCAAATCGACGTCGATCGAGATGATGCTGGCACTCGGTCTCGCCGACCGGATCATCGGCGTCGCCTTCCCGGACGGCCCTTATGCACCGCAGTGGGCACCGGGCGGAGACCTGCCGCTGATCTCGGACAAGGTGCCCGGCGAGGAGGCGACTCTTGCCCTGAAACCGGACCTGGTCTATGCCGGCTGGGAGTCGAACGTATCCGCCGACGGCGCCGGGGACCGCGCCTCCCTGGCCGCCGCCGGCGTCGCCACCTTCGTCTCACCCGCGGCCTGCCAGGAGGCGAAATACCAGCCGCACCCGCTCACCTGGGACGACCTCTTCTCGGAGATCGTGCAGATGGGCCGGATCTTCGCTGTGCCACAGGCCGCTGCCGCGCTGGTGAATCGGCAACGCGCGGAGCTGGCCGCGATCAAGCCGGACGGCCGGGGGCTCACCGCGCTGTGGTACAGCTCCGGCAGCAAGACGCCGTACGTGGGCGCGGGCATCGGCAATCCCCAGCTCGTGATGGACGCCGTGGGCCTGAAGAACATCGCCGCCGACCTGCCGATGACCTGGTCCAGCCTGTCCTGGGAAGCCGTGATCGCCGCCGACCCGGACGTGATCGTGCTGGTCGATTCGTCGTGGGGATCCACGCAGAAGAAGATCGCGCAGCTGGAAGGCAATCCGGCAACCGCCGCGCTCACTGCCGTGCGCCACCACCGCTATCTCGTGGTGCCGTTCCCCGCGAGCGAGGCCGGAGTGCGTAGCGTCGAGGCTGTGCAAACCCTGTCGGCGCAGCTGGTGAAACTCAACCTGCCATGACGACCCGCCTCACCGACCGGCCTTCCGGCTCCGGCGCTGCGGACGCGCTCCGGCGTCGGCCCCGGGCGACGGTGTTCGGGATCGGCAGCGTGTTGCTGGTGGCGCTCGTGGTGTCGGTGATCGTGGCCGTGACAGTCGGCCCTGCACCGATCAGTCTGCGCGCCGTGTGGCAGTCGATCGCCGCGCATCTGGGCTGGGGCGCCGGGCGGCCGCCGCTGACGGTGGACGCGATCGTCTGGAATCTGCGGCTGCCGCGCGCACTCACCTCGGCCCTTGTCGGTGCGGCACTGGCCGTGTGCGGCGTGGTGATGCAGGCGGTGACGCGCAACCCGCTCGCCGAGCCCTACCTGCTCGGGCTCTCGTCCGGCGCCTCGGTCGGTGCCGTCGTGGTCATCGTGCTGGGCGCGGCGATCGCGCTGCCACTCGCCGCCTTCGGCGGGTCGCTCGCCGCGCTGATACTCACTCTCCTGCTGGCCGGCGCCTTCGGAGGCGCCACCGCTTTATCGCCGTCGCGCATCATCCTGGCCGGCATCGCGGTCTCCGCAGCATTCTCGGCGGTCACCAGCATCGTCATCTTCTGGAGCACCACCGGCGACAGCTTCCGGGAGATCCTCGGCTGGCTGCTGGGCTCGATCGCCGGGGCGAGCTGGACATCGGTCGCCATCGTGGCGGTGGCGTTCCTCGTGGTCGGCGTGCCCTTGGCGCTGGGCGGCAACGTGCTGGACGCCTTCGCCTTCGGCGATGACGACGCCCGCGCGCTCGGCGTCGACGTGCGGCGGGTGCGCTGGCTGCTGCTCGGCGCGAGCGCCCTGCTGACCGGCGCCGCCGTCGCCGTGAGCGGCGCCATCGGCTTCGTCGGACTGATCGTCCCGCACGCGGTGCGGTTGGTCACCGGGCACCGCAACCGAGCACTGCTACCGCTGTCCGCCCTGGTCGGCGCGATCCTGCTGACGTGGGCCGACACCCTCGCCCGTACGGCCTTCGACCCGCGAGAACTGCCGGTGGGGATCGTGACGGCGCTGCTCGGCGCCCCGGTCTTCGCAGCGCTGCTGATCCGCGCGAAGAGGCTGACATGACGACGATCTGCGCGGTGCCGCGCGAGCGCACTCCGGTGACACCCGGCGACACATCCCCGCAGGCGTCACTGCTGGAGCCCGCCGAAGCCGCGCGGCAGGGCGCCGCCGGGCGCGTCGGTGCCGCCGCCCCACTGCGCGTCGATGCGCTGACATTCCACCGCTCGGGACGGCTCGTCATCGACGACGTCGACTGCACCGTCGCATCGGGAACGATCGGAGCCGTGGTCGGCCCGAACGGTGCCGGGAAATCGACCCTGCTGCACCTAGTGGCCGGGATCCTGACCGCGGACGCCGGATCCGTACGGCTGGGAGCCGACCGGATCGAGGACATGACGCGGCGAAACCGCGCCCGGCGGGTCGCGCTGGCCGCCCAGCAGGTGGACGGCGAGGTCGACCTCACCGCCGCCGAAGTGGTGCTGTTGGCGCGCATCCCGCACCTGCCCCGACTCGGATCGCCCGGCCGGCACGACCACGAGGTGGTCGGGGCCGCCCTGCGCCGCGTCGGCGCGCAGCAGTTCGCAGATCGTCGATTCGCCGAGCTCTCCGGCGGCGAACGCCAGCGCGTGCTGCTCGCCCGAGCCCTGGCGCAGGAGCCCGGACTGCTGCTGCTGGACGAGCCGACCAACCACCTGGACATCCGGGCACAACTGGAAACGCTCTCCGTCCTGCGTTCGCTGGCCGGCGAGGGCCTGACCATCCTGGCCGCGCTGCATGATCTCGCACTGGCCGCCGGCTACGCGGACACCGTGATCGTGCTCTCTGCCGGGCGAGTGGTCGCCGCCGGACCCCCCGCCACCGCATTGACTCCGGACCTGATCGCCGAAGTCTACGGAGTGCACGCGGACGTGCTGGCCGCCCCGGACGGGCGCCCCGTGTTCGGCTTCGCCCCGTTGACGGCCCGGCCCGGGGCATAGACCCGCGGTTCTCGCATCATCGTCCGGCCGTTGATGTTGCCCTCGCATTGAACGCGTGTTTAGTATGTTGTCCATGCGTTCAATCTCTCGTGACGCGGCGGACCTGACCACATCGGCCCGGATCCGTGACGCAGCGGTGGACCTGTTCGGCCGCGAGGGCTTCGCCCACGTGACCGTGCGCCGGATCGCGACCGGTGCCGGCGTCTCCCCCGGCCTGGTGATTCACCACTTCGGATCCAAGGAGGGGCTGCGCAGGGCCTGCGACGCCCACGTGCAGCAGGTGTTCTCCGACGCCATCGAGGAGATGGAACGGCACGGCCCCGCCAGCGCCATGGCGCAACTCGCCCACGCCCAGCAGTATCTGCCGGCGGTGCGCTACGGCACACGGGCCCTGAAGGACGGCGGAGAGCTGGCCACGACGTTGTTCGATCGCCTGGTGGATGACACCCGAACCTGGCTCGAATCGTCCGTCGCATCCGGCCAGGTGCGACCCAGCGACGACGAACACGCCCGGGCGACGCTGCTGGTGTGCGTGAGCCTGGGCATCCAAATGCTGGGCGACTACATCGCCCCGCAGCTGCCCGTCGGCGAGCGCGACGCCTACCTCGTCAGCGCTCTGGCCGGAGCAGCCGTCGAGCTCTACACCCAAGGCTTGTTCACCGGCACCGAATTCCTCGATGCCTTCCGCCGGCAGCAATCGCCACCGGGCACGCACTCCGAGCCACAAGAGGACCTGGCATGACGACAGAATCGAACCCGGTGATCGGGATGACGGACGTGGTCAAGACGTTCGGCGCCGTCCGCGCGTTGGACGGGCTCGACCTCAGCGTGCGCCCCGGGGAGGTGCACGGGTTCCTGGGACCCAACGGCGCCGGCAAGTCCACCGCCATCCGGGTGCTGCTCGGCCTGCTGCGCGCCGATTCCGGCACCGCCACCGTGCTCGGCGGCGACCCGTGGCATGACGCGGTCGCATTGCACCGCCGGCTGGCCTACGTGCCCGGCGACGTGAGCCTGTGGCCGAACCTGACCGGCGGCGAGGCGATCGATCTCATCGGCGCGCTCCGCGGCGGGCTCGACGCCGCGCGGCGCAACACGCTGCTGGAGCGCTTCGAGCTCGACCCGCGGAAGAAGGGCCGTACCTACTCCAAGGGCAACCGGCAGAAGGTCGCCATCATCGCTGCGCTCGCGTCCGACGTGGAGTTGTTGATCCTCGACGAACCCACCACCGGCCTGGACCCGCTGATGGAGGCCGTCTTCCAGGACTGCATCCGCTCCGAACGGGAACGCGGCCGCACCGTGCTGCTGTCCAGCCACATCCTGTCCGAGGTGGAGGCACTCTGCGACCGGGTCTCGATCATCCGCGCCGGTGCGGTGGTGGAGACCGGCACGCTCACCGAATTGCGTCATCTCACCCGGACCTCGATCGAGGCCGACCTCGAGCGTCCTGTCACGGATCTCGCCGGGACTCCCGGCGTGCACGATGTCGTCGTCATCGGCTCCCGGGTGCGCTTCAGCGTCGATTCGGATCAACTCTCCACGGCGATAGGCGCACTCGCCGGCCGCGGCCTGCGCAGCCTCACCAGCTCCCCTCCCACGCTGGAGGAGCTGTTCCTGCGCCACTACGCCCCGGCGGGCGGGGCGATCGCAGCAGGCGCCCGGCGATGAGCACCGCGATCGCGCCGCGGCACGCCGCGGCATCCGCCGAGCCGCACGCCTACTTCGCCGGCCTGGGCACACTGCTGCGCCTGGGACTGCGCCGCGAGCGGTGGGGCCTGGCGATCTGGATAGGTGCGATCAGCCTGACGGTCGCCGCGTCGTTCCCCACGCTTGCCGCGCTCTACCCGGACGCCGCCTCGCGCCAGGCCATCGCCGGGGGCATCGCGGCGACCCCGGCGTTCTCCGTGATCACCGGGCCGGTCGAGTCGACCACATTGGGCGGGCTCACCGCGTGGCGCTACGGCGTGCTCGGCGGCGTGGCCGTGGCGCTGATGGCGCTGCTCGTGGTGATCCGGCGCACCCGGGCCGAGGAGGAATCGGGTCGGGCCGAGCTGATCGCGAGCGGCGCGGTGGGCCGAATAGCGCCGCTGGCGGCGGCGCTGGCCCTGGCGGGCGCGGCGTCATGCGTCATCGGCATCCTCGCGGCACTGGGGGGACTGGCAGCCGGGGAGCCGGTGAGCGGCTCCGTGCTGCTCGGCGCCTCGCTGGCGGGTCCGGGCCTGGTGCTCGCGGCGGTCGCGGGGATCGCGGCCCAACTGGTCGAGTCGTCGCGCGCGGCAACCGGTCTCGCCGGCGGCGCACTCGCGGTGATGTTCGCGCTGCGCGCCGTCGGCGACACGATCTCCGGGGCGGGATTCGTCTCGTGGCTGTCCCCGCTGGGCTGGGGGCAGAAGCTCGGCGCCTACGGCGCGGACCGCTGGCCGGTGCTGGTGCTCTTCGCCGCGGCCACCGCATGCGGCACGTGGGCGGCGGTCCGGTTGTGTCTGCGACGCGATGTCGGCCTCGGATGGTGGCCGGCGCGGCCGGGACCGGCAGCCGGGCGCCGGCTGGGGTCACCGCTGGCTCTGGCGTGGCGGCAGCAGCGCGGCACCCTCGCCGGCTGGAGCATCGGGTTCCTCGTGCTGGGCGCGATGAGCGGGGGTATGGCGACCGACACGGAGAAGCTGCTGGCCGGCAACGCGAAGATCATCGAGATCATGCGGGATCTGGGCGGAGCCGGCGCGCTCACCGACGTGCTGCTCGCGACGATGGGCACGATCGGCGGTCTGCTGGCCGCGGCCTACGGCATCGCCGCCATGGACAGGGTGTCGTCGGAGGAGGCGACGGGCCGCGCGGAGCCGGTACTCGCCACCGCCGTCAGCAGGCAGCGGTACATCGGAGCACATCTCACGTTCGCCCTAGCCGGCTCGGCCTGGCTGCTGCTGCTGGCCGGAGGGGTCGCCGGGCTCACCTACGCCGCGTCCGGTGGCGGCCGCGCGGCCTTCGGCGACGGCCTGGCGAGCCTGGCCGTGCAGTACCCGGCGGCGGCCGTGCTGATCGCCGTGTCGGTGGCACTGATCGGGGCCGCGCCCCGCTGGACCGCGCTCGCCTGGGCGGCGCTGGGCGCCGCACTGCTGCTCGGTCAGCTGGGGCCATTGCTGCAATTGCCCCGGGCTGTCATGGACGTCTCGCCGTACACCCATATCCCGCAGCTGCCGGCGGCGGAGGTCACCTGGATGCCGTTGGCAACGCTGGCGGCGCTGGCAGCCGCACTGATCGCCATAGGTGTCGCCGGATTCCGGCGACGGGACCTGCGCCTGCGCTGATCACTCGCCGGGCGCCGACTCGGCCGCTCGGGCGACCTGCGCCATGTAGCGGCGTGCCACCGTCCGCACGGCCTGTTCCGGGTCCTCGCCCCGGGCTCCCGCCTCGAACGCCATCCGGAAGATCCGCTCGCCCGGCGTGTCCCCCACCGGCAACGGCGCGTCGTCGGCACCGACGCCGTACTTCACCGAGCGCGCACCCAGCTTCGCGGCCAGCGCGATGGCGGGCTGCCCGACCGCGACCCCGTCCAGCGGCGACGGCGCGGTGTGTTCGGCCTTCTTCAGCTCGTCCCACCGCACCTGTTGCTCATCCGGGGTCAGCGTTTCGCGCTCGTCCGGCCCGCCGAACACGTACGGGTGGCGCCGCACCAGCTTGTCGACCAATGCGCGAGCAATGTCGTCGATATCGAAACCGCCGTCGGCCGAGGGTGTTTCGGCGGCAATACGGGCGTGGAAGAGCACCTGCAGCAGCACGTCGCCGAGCTCCTCGCGCATCGCGTCGACGTCGCCGTCCTCGATGGCCTGCAGCAGCTCGTAGCACTCCTCGATCAGGTAGCGGGTCAGCGAGACGTGGGTCTGCTCCCGGTCCCACGGACAGCCACCGGGAGAACGCAGCCGATCCATGATCACGACGGCATCGAGCAGGGCCTCCCCGGGGCGGGGCTCGGCCGCTGCGGCGTCATACTCGCTCATCGGCACCTGCTCGTCGATCCGCACTGCGCGCGACAGCCGCCCCTCAACGACCGGCCACCACCTGCACGATGCGCGGATCCCACACGCCGAAGCGCGGATTGAGCTCGATGTGGGTCTGCCGGGCCTCGGGCCCGAGCAGCAGGGAGGCGATCGCGATCTGCCCCGACAGCCCGGCGGACTGAGCGGCGGTGCCGATCATCTGGACGGTGAGCTTCGATGGCTTCTCGGTGCGCTCCGTGATCCGGACCACCAGATAGCCCTGCGTGCCCTGTGGCACCAGCAGGATCTCGCCGGCGGCGGCCGAGAAGATGCCGAACGCGGCGTGCTGCGGCTGCTCCAGGAGTGACTCGTGCCCGCCGGGCAGCTGCGGGTTGGCGGCGAGCGCGGCGGCCGCGTCCGTGTTCATGGCGGCCGGGTCGGCCAGGTACTTGTTGCGGGCCGCGACCGCGTCCGCCCATGTCGCGGCCGGAACGGCGTCCACCGTCACATCCACATCCGTCACGTCCACGCCATCGGCCGGGATCGCCGACACCAGCTTGTCGAGCACCAGCAGGTCGTAGGACGTCGCCGCGAGGTCGTCGGCGGTCACGCCCAGCACGGTGCTCATATCCTGTGCGCCGGCCGTGGAGCGCTGATAGGCGTCGTACTGGGAGATGTAGGTGTTCACGTCGGCGTCCGTCACCGAGATGCCGTTCTTCTCGGCGGCGGCGCGGGCGAGTTGATGACGGATGATCGTGGTGAGCTGCGCCCTGGCCTGCGCGGCGAGCGTGTCGGCATCCGCGGCGGCGTCCGCGCCGGCCACTTCCGCCACCCGGTCGCGCACCGTCATCGTGGAGACCTCGGTGCCGTCGATGGCCACGGCCGCGCCCGGCACCGTGCCGCAGGACGCGAGTACCGTCGCCGCACCGACCACGGCCGCGACCCACCGCAGTCGGGCCCACGGCGACGCAGTCCGGGTCGCCTGTCGCGACGCACGCTGCCCGCCGCGAACGATGTTGTGCTCCGCCACCGGTCACTCCTTCTTCACTGCTGGATCCACTGCTGATGGTCGCGATGACCGCACCACGCCCACCGCGCGCAGTGTCGCCGGGCGCCGGACGCAGCGCTCGCACGCCGGTTCAGCCTGCCACAACACCCTGGGCGGGTGTGCGCGGGGCACCTGTGAGTATGACGCGTGGCACGGCTGTGCGCCGGCCGCGACGCGGGTCGCCGCGCGGGCTGCTCCGGTCTCCCGCCCGCTCGCGCCCGGGCCGCGTCACGCTGCCGGAACCGCCGTCGCGGCCGGGGCGATGGCATCCAGCACGCCGCGGCAGTACGCCAGCAGTGCGGCATCCCGCAGTCCGGGCGAGCCGATCCGGTCCGACTCGGTCGGCTCCGGCAGAGTCAGCGAGTGCGTCGCGGGCCGGTAGGCCGAGCCGCGGTAGAGCCGCGCCATACGCAGCTGCGCCGATTCCGGCAGGTCCACCCCGCCGAATTTCAGGCCGCGGCTACCCAACGCGATCTCCGTCACGCCGGCCCGCTGCGCCGCCTGCTTCAGCCCGGCGACCGCGAACAGGTTCATCACCTCCGGGCCGACGGGACCGTATCGATCGGTGAGCTCGGAGCGCACCGCATCCAGTTCGTCGGCGTCCGCTGCCGAGGCGATGCGTCGGTAGGCGTCCAGTCGCAGCCGCTCCGCGTCGATGTAGTCCGGCGGGATGGCGGCGTCCACCGGAAGCTCGATCCGCACGTCGATCGGCTCGTCGTCGGTGTCCTCACCGGCCGCGTCCCGCGCCGCCTTCTTGAACGCGTTCACGGCCTCGCCCACCAGCCGCACATACAGGTCGAAGCCGACGCCCGCGATGTGCCCGGACTGTTCCGCGCCGAGAATCGAACCGGCGCCGCGGATCTCGAGGTCGCGCATGGCCACGGCGAGGCCCGCGCCGAGCGCCGAGTTCTGCGCGATGGTGGCCAGTCGATCGTTCGCAGTCTCGGTGAGCGCGTGGTCCGCCGGGTAGAGGAAATAGGCGTAGCCGCGCTCCCGGGAGCGGCCGACCCGGCCGCGGAGCTGGTGCATCTGCGCCAGCCCCAGGATCTCGGAGCGGTCCACGATCAGGGTGTTCGCGTTGGAGATGTCCAGGCCGGTCTCGATGATGGTGGTGCACACCAGCACGTCGTACTCGCGCTGCCAGAAGCCGTCGATCACCTGCTCCAGTGTGTGCTCGTTCATCTGTCCGTGTGCGACCGCGATGCGCGCCTCGGGGACGGACTCCCGCAGTCGTTTGGTCACCGCCTCGATGTCCTTCACCCGGTTGTGCACGTAGAACACCTGACCGTCGCGCAGAAGTTCTCGTCGGATCGCGGCAGCGATCAGCTTGTCGTCATAGGCGCCCACATAGGTGAGGATCGGGTGGCGGTCCTCCGGGGGCGTGGCGATGGTGGACATCTCGCGGATCCCGGCCAGCGACATCTCCAAGGTGCGCGGGATCGGTGTGGCGGACATGGTGAGCATGTCCACATTGGCCTTCAGTGCGGTGATGTGCTCCTTGTGCTCCACGCCGAAGCGCTGCTCCTCATCGACGATCACCAGTCCCAGATCCTTGTAGCGCACGGATGACTGCAACAGCCGGTGGGTGCCGATCACGATGTCCACGCTGCCGTCCGCCAGACCCGCGATCACCTGCTTCGCCTCCGCGTCGGAGGTGAACCGGGACAGGCCCTTGACGGTGACCGGGAACTGCGCCATTCGCCCGGAGAAGGTGGCCACGTGCTGCTGCGCGAGGAGTGTGGTGGGTGCGAGCACCGCCACCTGCTTGCCGTCCTGCACGGCTTTGAACGCGGCCCGCACCGCGATCTCGGTCTTGCCGTAGCCGACGTCGCCGGCGATGACGCGGTCCATGGGCACCGCCCGCTGCATGTCGTTCTTCACGTCCTCGATGGCGGCGGCCTGGTCGGGCGTCTCGGTGAAGGGGAACGCGTCCTCCAGCTCCCGCTGCCAGGGGGTGTCCGGTGCGAACGCGTGGCCCTTCGCGGCGGCCCGTTTCGCGTACAGGTCCACGAGTTTCGCGGCGATCTGGCGCACGGCTTTGCGCGCCCGGCCCTTGGTCTTCGCCCAGTCGGATCCGCCGAGCTTGTTGAGCGGCGGCACCTCCCCGCCCACGTAGCGGGAGAGCTGGTCCAGCGCGTCGGTCGGCACGAACAGCCGGTCGCCGGGCTGGCCGCGCTTGCTCGGGGCGTACTCCACCACGAGATAGTCGCGGGTGGCGCCGCCGGCGCTGCGGGACGCCAGCTCCACATACTTGCCGATGCCGTGTTTCGCGTGCACCACGAAGTCGCCGACCTGCAGTGTGGCCGGATCGATGGCGTGCCGCCGGCGGCCTCCGGTGCGGGTGACGGTCTCCGGGGCGCCGCCGCGGTTGCCGGTCAGGTCGGCCTCGGTGACGATCGCCAGGTTCGAGCCGGCGAGGATGACGCCGTCCTCGAGACGTCCGCAGGCGATGGTGACGACGCCCGGCTCCGGCAGTCGGTCCAGTCCGGACTCGGCCACTCGGGCGGCGACTTCGGCCTCGCCGAGCTGGTCGGCGGCGCGCGCCGCGGTGCCCGGTCCGGCGACCACCAGCACGGCGGCGCCGCCGGAGGCCAGGTGCGACCGCAGGTCGGCGATCGCGCTGCCCAGGTCGCCGCGGTAGCTGGGGGCCGCCCTGACCGCCTGGTGCCCGGCGTCCGTCGCATCCAGCTCATCGGTGGTCGCGAACGGCGTCAGCTTCCACAGCGGCAGGTCGCGGTCCTCGATCGCCTCCAGCGCCCCGCCGAGGTCCCGGTAGGCCGATTCGCCCAGGTCGATCGGCGCCTGGCCGCCTCCGGCGGCGGCCATCCAGGAGGCTGCCAGGAATTCGGCGCCGGTGCGCACCAGGTCGTCGGCGCGGGTGCGCACCCGCTCCGGGTCGGCGAGCAGCACATGGGTGCCGGCCGGCAGCAGGTCGCCGAGCATCACCAGCTGCCCGGGCAACAGGGCCGGAATCAGCGATTCCATCCCCTCGACGCCCACGCCGGCGGCGATCTTGCCGATCATGTCCGCCAGGGTCGGGTCGCCGGTCTCGGCGGACGACAGCCTCGCGGCGCGCTGCCGGACCTCGTCGGTCAGCAGGATCTCGCGACACGGGGGCGCGGAGACCTCGTCGATCTCGTCGATGGAGCGCTGGTCGGCCACCGCGAACGTGCGCAGCGCGGCCACGACGTCACCGTCGAACTCGACGCGCACCGGGTGCGGCGCCGTGGGCGGGAAGATGTCGACAATGCCGCCGCGCACGGCGATCTCGCCGCGCTTCTCCACCAGGTCGACGCGGGTGTAGGCGAGATCGACGAGGCGGCGCACCGTCTCGCCCAGGTCTGCCGGGTCACCGCGGCGCAGGCGCACCGGCGCGATCTCGCCCAGATCCGGCGCCATCGGCTGGATCAGGGAGCGCACCGTGGTGACGACGACGGCCGGTGCCCCGGCCGGGTGCTCATCGGGATGCGCCAGGCGCCGCAGCACCGATACCCGCCGGCCCACCGTGTCCGCCCGCGGAGAGAGCCGCTCGTGCGGCAGCGTCTCCCAGGACGGGAATACCTCCACGCGCTCGGCGCCGATCAGGTCGCCCAGCGCGGCGGCCACCACGTCGGCCTCCCGCCCGGTCGCCGTGACGACGCACACCGTGCGGCCGGCCCCACCCACCGAGGCAGGCGCGGCCAGTGCCGCCGCGACCAGCGGCCGCAGGCCCACCGGCCCGGTGATGCGCTTGACCGGGCGGCCGGCGGTCGCGACGACATCGGCCAACAGCGGATCGCGCAGCGCCGCGGCGAGCAGCCCGGTCAGGGCGGGGCGGGGGCATTCGGCAGCGCCGCGAACGGCGTCATCCCTGCCTGCTGATTCGCCGCCGAATCCCTCACCGAAGTCGCCACTGAGATCCAAGGTTCACACTCCCGCCGCACGCCACAAAACCCCCGACCGGGACCGGTGGGGGGTGCGGGCTCCAGCGTACGCGCTCCGCGTCGGCCGACGGCGGGCCCGACGTCGGCCGCGGGTTGCCGCGATATGGGATGATGGTTCCTGCACCGTGGGTGACGGTGCGGATACCCATGCTGATCCGCCGTAGTGTAATGGCAGCACCTCAGATTTTGGTTCTGATTGTCCAGGTTCGAGTCCTGGCGGCGGAGCGGGGCGGCAGGGTGCGGAGCCAGAGCGGTTCGGGGTACGGGGTGACAGCCGTCCGGACGGCCCGTGGACGCACCGGCGACAATCGGTATTCTGGCGACGCCGCAGTGCCCTTGGGGCGCGGCGCCCAGCAACGAGAGTGTCAGGGGATCGTGACGGCGAGCGAGCAGCATTTCTCGGATTCGAACGGACCCGCATCCGCGGGCAGCAATGCGGACCACGCCCCCGTCGCGGCGGTGATCGTGTTGGCAGCAGGCCAGGGAACGCGCATGCGGTCGGCGCTGCCCAAGGTGATGCACGAGATCGCCGGCAAGCCGCTGCTGTGGCATGCGCTGCGCGCCGCCGGGCGGATCTCACCGCAGCGCCTGATCGCGGTGATCGGCCACGGTCGCGAGCAGGTGCAGGAGTATCTGTCCGGCGCCGCCGACCTCGCCGCCCTGCCCATCGCCACCGCAGTCCAGGACGAGCAGAAGGGCACCGGGCACGCCGTCCAGTGCGCCCTGTCGGTCACCGGCCCGCTGACCGGCACCGTGATCGTCAGCTACGGCGATGTGCCGCTGCTGCGCGGCGAGACGCTGCGTGCCCTCGCCGCGGAGCACCAACGGTCGGGCAACGCGGTCACCGTGCTCACTGCCGTCGTCCCGGACGCGGCCGGGTACGGCAGGGTCACGCGCACCGACTCCGGGGCGGTCACCGCGATCGTGGAGCACCGCGACGCCGACGCCGCCACCCGCGAGATCCGCGAGATCAATACCGGCGTCTATGCCTTCGACGGCGCCCTGCTCACCGAGCTGATCGGCAAGCTCAAGGCCGACAACGCCCAGGGCGAGCTGTATCTCACCGATGTGGTGCACCTGGCCGTGGCCGCCGGCAGGCCGGTCGGCGCGCTGGTGGCGGAGAACGCCGCCGAGACGGAGGGCGTCAACGACCGGGTGCAGCTCGCCGAGATGGCAGGGCGGCTGCGGGCCGATCTGGTGCGTCGGGCGCAGCTGGCCGGGGTGACGGTCATCGACCCGGCGACCACCTATCTGCACGCGGACGTCGCCATCGGCGAGGACAGCGTCATCCTTCCCGGCACGCACCTCGAGGCGGGCACCGTGATCGGCGCGGGCTGCACCATCGGGCCGGACACGACGTTGATCGACTGCCGGGTGGATGACGGAGCGTCCGTGGTGCGCTCGCACTGTCAGGGTGCGCACATCGGCGTCGGCGCCCAGGTCGGCCCGTTCACGCATCTGCGGCCCGGATCGGACCTGCGCGAGGGAGCCGTGGTCGGGGCCTTCGTCGAGGTGAAGAAGGCCGTGATCGGTGCGGGCGCCAAGGCGCATCACCTGGCCTACCTGGGCGACGCCGCCGTGGGCCCGGGCGCCAACATCGGCGCGGGTGTGATCACCGCGAACTATGACGGGGTGCACAAGTCGGCCACCGTCGTCGGCGCGCAGTCGTTCGTCGGCAGCAACTCGACCCTGGTGGCGCCCGTATCGATCGCGGACGGCGCCTACGTGGCCGCGGGATCGGTGATCACCGACGACGTCGCCGCCGGGGACATGGCCGTGGCTCGCGGACACCAGCACAATTCGGCCGGGTGGGTGCTGCGCCGTCGCAGCGGCACCCCGTCCGCCGCCGCGGCCGAGGCCGCCAACGGAGCCGGCGCGGCCGGAGCTGTCACGTCATCCGCCGACCTTGAGAAGGGACACCCCGCGCCGTGAGTTCACTGTCCGCCACCAACCGCAAGAGCCTGATGTTGTTCTCCGGACGTGGCCTGCCGGAGTTGGCCGACGAGGTCGCCGCGAACCTGGGCATCACGGTGACACCGCAGGACGCGTACGAATTCGCCAACGGCGAGATCTTCGTGCGGTACAAGGAATCCGCGCGCGGTTCGGATGCGTTCGTGATCCAGTCCTGCGGCGAGGGCATCAACACGTGGGTGATGGAGACCCTGATCATGATCGACGCGCTCAAGCGGGCGTCGGCGAAGCGGATCACCGTGGTGCTGCCCTTCTACCCGTACGCGCGGCAGGACAAGAAGCACCGCGGCCGCGAGCCCATCTCGGCGCGGCTGATGGCGGACCTGCTCAAGACCGCAGGCGCGCACCGGCTGATGTGCGTCGACCTGCACACCGACCAGATCCAGGGGTTCTTCGACGGCCCCGTGGACCACTTGATGGCCGCGCCGCTGCTCACCGACTACGTGCTGCAGCAGTACGGCGGCGACCCGCTCACCGTCGTCTCGCCGGATTCCGGTCGCGTGCGCACCGCGGAGCGTTGGGCCGACCGGCTCGGCGGCACCCCGCTCGCCTTCATCCACAAGACCCGCGACCCGCTCAAACCGAACCAGGTGGTGGCCAACCGGGTGGTCGGCGAGGTGGGCGGGCGCACCTGCATCGTCGTGGACGACATGATCGACACCGGCGGGACGATCGCCTCGGCGGCCCGGGAAGTGATCGCGGCCGGCGCGGCGAAGGTGATCGTCGCCGCCACGCACGGCGTGCTGTCCGATCCGGCGGCTGAGCGGCTGTCGAACTGCGGCGTCGACGAAGTGGTGCTCACCAATACGCTGCCCATCCCGGAGAACCACCGCTTCGCGAAGCTCACGGTGCTCTCGATCGCGCCGCTGCTGGCCAAGGCCATCCACGAGGTCTTCGAGGACGGCTCTGTGACCAGCCTGTTCGAATCGTGAGCGCGGCTGCCGTGACGGGGTTGCACGACCCGTCGGTGATCACGTTCGCCTCGGACAACTACGCCGGGGTGCACCCGGAGGTGCTGGCCGCGATCGCGGCGGCGAACGGCGGCCACCAGATCGCCTACGGCGGTGACGTCTATACCGAGCATCTGCAGTCCGTGATCCGGGGCCACTTCGGCGACGCCGCGCGAATCTACCCGGTGTTCAACGGCACCGGCGCGAATGTCGTCGCGCTGCAAGCGATCTCGCCGATCTGGGGCGGGGTGGTGTGCCCGGAAACAGCGCATATCGTCACCGACGAGGGTGGCGCCCCGGAGCGCATGGCGGGCCTGAAGTTGATGACGGTCGCCACCGACGACGGCAAGCTCACCCCGGAGCTGATCGACCGGCAGGCGTGGGGCTACGGCGACGAGCACCGGGCGCAGCCGCTCGCTTTGTCGATCAGCAACTCCACCGAGTTCGGCACGGCCTACTCCCCCGCTGAGCTGACCGAGCTCTGCGCGCATGCGCACGCCCTGGGCATGACGGTGCACCTGGACGGGTCGCGGATCTCGAACGCGGCGGCGCACTTCGGCGTTCCGCTGCGGGCGTTGACCACCGACGCAGGGGTCGACGTGTTGTCCCTGGGCGGCACCAAGAACGGCCTGCTGTACGGCGATGCCGTCGTGGTGCTGAACCCGGATGCAGCCCCCGGTTTGGACTACGTGCGGAAGTTCGACGGGCAGCTGGCCAGCAAGATGCGCTTCGCGTCCGCACAATTGATCGCCATGTATGACGGAGATCTGTGGCTGCGCTCGGCCCGGCACGCCAACGCGATGGCGGCGCGGTTGGCGGCGGGCGCGGCGGCGCTGGACGGGGTGGCGGTGACGCAGGCCGTGCAGTCCAACGCGGTCTTCGCCCGGCTGGATCCGGCGGCGGCCGACCGGCTACGCGCACGGTTCCGCTTTTACGACTGGCCCGGCGAGCCAGGCCTGGCCCGCTGGATGTGCGCCTTCGACACCCAGCCGGAGCACGTGGACGCGTTCCTGGCGGCGCTGGGCGAGGAGCTCGCGGCGCGCGTGGGGTAGACTGTTCCGGTTGCCTCGGCGAGGGCAGCGCTCCGAGCAGTACCGGCGGGCGCTGCCGTGATCGACGCGGTGGGTGCTATGCCTGCGCGCGGCCGTCCGGCCACGGCGACACGGCGAATGCCGCGAACAGCGTCATGCGCACAGTGATACCCACCGCAGCGACAACCACCGCAGGAAGGCACTTCTCATGGTTGACACCGTCCGCATCGTCGGCACCAAGCGCACCGAGTTCGGCAAGGGCGCCGCCCGCCGCGCCCGCGCCACCGGGCAGGTCCCCGCCGTCCTCTACGGCCACCACTCCGAGGTCCAGCACTTCACGCTGCCCGCGCTCGAGTTCGCGCGCGCCGTCAAGGGAGACGCCAACCGCGTGCTCACCATCGAGCTCGACGGTGACGAGCACCTCGCGCTGCCGCGCGCCATCGTGCGTCACCCCATCAAGGACTACTTCCAGCACGTGGATCTGCTGATCGTCAAGCGCGGCGAGAAGGTCGTCGTGGACGTGCCCGTGCATCTGGTCGGCGAGGCCGCCCCGGGCACCCTGGTGCTGCACGAAACCATGCAACTGTCCATCGAGGTGGACGCCCTGTCCATCCCGGAGCGCCTCGAGGTCAGCATCGACGGCCTGGAGGCGGGCACGGTGGTACATGCACCGGCTGTGGTGCTGCCGGACGGCGCGACCCTGGTCACCGATTCGGAGACCGTGATCCTCGCCGTGCAGACGCCGGTCGCCGAGGAGGAGCCCGCCGCCGAAGAGACCGCGGCCGCCGCCGCCCCGGCCGCCCCGGCCGCCGAAGAGGCCTGATCCACCCCACATGTCGAACGCCACGCTGATCGTCGGGCTGGGCAACCCCGGCCCGACGTACGCGGGCAACCGCCACAACGTCGGTCACATGGTGGCCGGCGTGCTGGCCGATCGTATGGGCGAGCGGTTCCGTTCCCATAAAGCCGGCGCGGATGTCGCCGAGGGCCGGATCGGCCTCGGCGGCCCGCGGCTGATCGTCGCCACACTGCACTGCTACATGAATATCTCCGGCGGACCGACCGCGGCGTTGCTGCGATTCTTCGGCCTGGACGCGGAGTCGCTGATCGTGGTGCACGATGAGCTGGACATCCCGTTCGGGACGCTGCGCGTGAAGCGCGGCGGCGGTGAGGGCGGGCACAACGGGCTCAAGTCCATCAGCGCCGCCCTGGGCACCAAGGACTATCTGCGGGTGCGGGTGGGCATCGGCCGCCCGCCGGGCCGGATGGATCCGGCCGATTACGTGCTGAAGGACTTTCCGGCGGCCGAGCGGGCTGAGCTGGGCGTGTGCCTCGAGGAGGCCGCGGACGCCGTGGACCTGCTGATCACCGAGGGCCTGACCGCGACGCAGAACAAACTGCATCCGGCGCGCTGAGCGCGTGACCGCGCCATGCGGGTCGCCGCATGTTGGTCAGACCGGCATATGTGCCTGCCTCAGTAACACTCGGCAGATCATCAGGGATCCGTCAATGAGAACTCCTGGGATCTGTAAAGTAAGATACCCGGGATCTGTAAAGTAAATGTATGGCTGACTACCGGAGACGGATCATCGATGACGAACTCGACGAGGTCTTCGGTGCGCTTGCGGCGATCAGCATTGACGGGCCGAAGGGAGTCGGCAAGACCGCAACGGGGGCACGGCGCGCGGCCACGATCGTCCCCCTCGACGATCCATCTCGCGCTGAAGAACTCGCCGCTGACCCCGGTTTCCTCGATCGCGCAGCTAAGCCTCTCTTGCTCGACGAATGGCAGCGGCTTCCGCGAGTCTGGGACCTAGTGCGCCGGGCTGTCGACCGCGACGGTACCGGCGGCCAGTTCCTGCTTGCCGGAAGCGCCGCACCCATCACCGCCCCGACACACTCCGGGGCAGGTCGCATCACCAGCCTGCGCATGCGACCACTGTCCATTGCCGAACGAGTGCACCAGGAACCCACGGTCTCGCTGTTGGCCTTGCTGAAGGGGCACCCGAAGATCTCGGGGCAGTCCGACTGGACGCTACCCGACTACGTCCGGGAGATCGTCTCCTCAGGCTTTCCAGGCATCCGAAACTTGTCCGATCGTGCTCGACGCCTTGCCCTGGACGGGTACGTGACGCGCATCGTCGACCGCGATATGGCCGAACAGGGCTATCGCGTCCGTGCGCCCGCCGCACTGCGAAACTGGCTGCGCGCGTACGCCCTGGCAACGGCGTCAACTGCCAGCTACACCAGGATTCTCGATGCAGCCACGGTCGGCGACGCCGACAAACCGAGCAGACCCACGACGATCGCCTACCGCGACGTACTGACCCAGCTGTGGCTACTCGATCCAGTACCCGCGTGGCGGCCGTTCGGGATCGACCTCGGCCGACTCAGCAAAGCACCGAAACACCATCTAGCCGATCCGGCGTTGGCAGCCAGACTGATGGATCTCGACGAAGACGCGCTGCTAGCGGTAGGCGGTCATTCGATGCTGGGGGCACAGCCCGGCGCCGCGCTCGGCAGGCTCTTCGAAAGCCTGGTCAGCCTCAGCATGCAGACCTACGCGCAGGCCGCCGAAGCGCGGCTATGGCACTTCCGAGATCAACCCGGTCTTCACGAGGTTGATCTGATCATCGAAGCGCGCAACCGCGTGGTAGCCGTCGAAGTCAAGCTGTCGGCGTCCGTGAACGACGACGACGTGAAGCACCTCCGCTGGCTGCAAAAGCGACTCCAGGACCGCCTCGCCGATGCCGTCGTCATCACCTCCGGGCAGTCCGCATACCGTCGCGCCGACGGAATCGCCGTCGTGCCGCTCGCCCTGCTCGGACCGTAATCCGGGCAGACGCCGAAGCGTGCGGCAGTCAGCTCGGTAGCAGGGCGATCGCGGCGGCGCGCTTCACCTTGCCGGACGGCGTCTTGGGCAGGGTGCCCGCCGGCACCACGAGCACCGTGGCCGGCCGCACCCCCAACTGCGCCGTCACGGCGGCCCTGACTTCCCGTGCGATGCGCGCATTCTCGCCCTCGTCGCGGGCCAGTTTCGACTCCGCGATGACCGCGAACCCTTCCCGCCGCGCGCCCGCGTCGAGCCGCACCGCGGCGGCATTGCCGGCCCGCACCCCGGGCACCGACTGGGCCGCCCGCTCGATGTCCGTCGGGTAGATGTTGCGGCCGCCCATGATGATGATGTCCTTCGCCCTGCCGCACACCACCACCTGGCCGTCCACCAGGTAGCCGAGATCGCCGGTGTCCAGCCAGTTGTCGGCGCCGCGGGTGGGCACCGGGCCGTCCACGGTCAGGTACTGCTCGGTGACCGATTCGCCGCGGATCATCAGCGTGCCGACCTCCCGCTCGCCGAGATCGGTGCCGTCGTCGCTGCGCACCGCGACCTCGATCCCCGGCAACGGCGGACCGAGCAGCGGGAAGCTGCGCGTGTTCGCCGCCATGCCGGGATCGGGTATGACGCCGCCCTCGGGCCGGGCCTGCCCGGACGGCTGGTCGCCGGCGGCGCGAGTCGCGTCATACTCGCCGGCGCCGCCTGTCGGCACCGCGCGGTGCTGCTCCTCGAGCTGAGCCGCGTCGATGAGGTCGATCGCCAGCGGCGTGCCCCAGGGATGGAAGGCGACGCCGAGGGTGGCCTCGGCCATGCCGTAGGCGGGCACCACGGCGGTATCGCGCAGGCCGAACGGCGCTCCCGCGGCCAGGAAGGATCGGACCGCTGCCACGTCGATCGGCTCGGCGCCGTTCAGCGCGAAGCGCAGCGACGACAGGTCCAGGTCGGTCGCCCGCGGTAGCACCCGCGCGGCCAGCGCGTAGGCGAAATTCGGTGCGGCAGTGACGGTTCCGCGGAATCGGTCGATCAGCTCCAGCCACATCAGCGGCGAGCCCAGGAAGTCGGTGGGGGTCGCCTTGACCAGTTCGATCCCGCGGCACATGGGCACGGTGAGGAAGCCGACCATGCCCATGTCGTGGAACAGCGGCAGCCAGGACACCATCACGTCGCGCTCCGGGTCGAGCGCGGCGATTTCCACCATGCCGGAGATATTGGCCCACAGGTTGCGGTGCGTGATGCGCACCGCCTTCGGGGCGGCGGTCGAGCCGGAGGTGAGCTGCAATAGCGCGGTGGCGTCCTCGGGTGTGTCGGCGATGTTGGCGGCGCGGGTGCCGGCAGCGAGCTCCCCGGCGGTGACGGCGGCGAACCCGCTGCCCTCCAGCATCTCCGCGACTTCGGTGAAGGGGTCGCCGACGATCACGTGCTGCGCACCGATCACGCCGAGCACGGTGAGCGTGTCGGCGGCGTAGCGGGTCAGGTCGGTGCGGGCGGTCGGCTGGTGCAGCATCGTCACCGAACCGCCCGCCAGCCACACGGCCTGGGCCGCCGGGGCCACATCGGCCGGGCGACCGGCCAGGATCGCAACGGCGCTGCCGGATTCGACTCCGGCGTCTGCCAGCACCGCCGCGCCGCGCCGCGCGCTCTCGTGCACCGCCGACCAGGAGGTGCAGACCGGGGTGTGCGGCACGCCAGTCGTCATGCCCGTGTCGGCTCCGGCGGACTGCACCAGCGCGTCGATGAACCTGCTCATAGCGGGCAGACTACCGTCAGGCCGTCCGCGGTCAGGATTCCAGCCGCTCGGCGGTGTCGAGCCATTCGAGCTCGGCGGCCTCCAGTTCCGCGCCGACGTCCTTCAGCTCGGCATTGAGCGCCGCGGCCGCCGCGTAGTCGGCGCCCGCGCTCGCCAGCCTGTCGTGCAGGGTCGCCTGCTTGCGGCGCAGCGACTCCATGCGCTTGTCCAGCCGCTGTAGGTCCTTGCGCAGTTGCCGAAGCTCCGCAGACCCGAGCCCGGACGGGCCGACCTCACCAGCAGCCGCATCGCCTGAGGGCGGCGTCATACTCGCCCACTTCTCTTGCTCCGCAAGCCTTCTCACCGCGTCGCGACGGTCGTCGAGGTACTGCTCCACGCCGCCCGGCCGGTGCAGCACCGTCCCGTCGCCCGGGACCGAGAGCACGATGTCGGCCACCCGCTCCACCAGATACCGATCGTGCGAGACCACGATCAGCGTGCCCGCCCACGAGTCCAGCAGGTCTTCCAGCGCGGCGAGCGTGTCCGTGTCCAGATCATTCGTCGGCTCGTCCAGCAGCAGCACATTGGGCTCGCCGGCCAGCACGCGCAGCAGCTGCAGCCGCCGACGCTCGCCGCCGGACAGCCGCGACACCTGCTGGCGCTGCTGGGACGGCGAGAAGCCGAAGCGCTCGGCCAGTTGGGACGCGGTGACGGATTTCCCGCCGAGTTCGATGGCGCCCGCCACCGCGGTGATGGCGTCCAGCACCCGCAGGTCCGGATCGACGACCTCCGGATCCTGGTGCACGAAGCCGAGCCGGACGGTCTTGCCGCGCTTCACCCGGCCGGAATCCGGCGTGAGCTCCCCCGCAATCACCCGCAGCAGGGTGGACTTGCCGGCGCCGTTCGGTCCCAGAATCGCGATCCTGTCGCCCGGTCCGATGATGTGGGTGACGCCGCGCAGAAGCTCCCTGCCGCCGGGCAGGGTGAGCGACACATCGTCCAGCTCCACGACGTCGCGGCCGAGCCGATGCTTCGCCAGCGCCACCAGCTCCGTGGCATCCCGCGGCGGCGGCACGTCGGCGATGATCGCCTCGGCGGCCTCGATGCGGTAACGCGGCTTCGAGGTCCGGGCCGGGGCGCCGCGGCGCAGCCAGGCCAGCTCCTTGCGGGCGAGGTTGCGACGGCGCTCCTCCGCGGCCGCTGCCATCCGGGCCCGCTCCGCGCGGGCGAAGATCCAGTCCGAATACCCGCCCTCGCGGATCTCGACGCTGCCGTCCACGACCTCCCAGGTGAGCTTGGCGACCGCGTCGAGGAACCAGCGGTCATGGGTGACGGCGAGCACCGCCCCGCGCCGCTGAACCACGTGCTCGGCGAGGTAGGCGACCGCCTCGATGTCCAAGTGGTTGGTCGGCTCGTCCAGGATCAGCAGGTCGGCGTCGGTGATCAGCGCCGCCGCCAGCGACACCCGGCGCCGCTCCCCGCCGGACAGGTCGTCGATGACGCTGTCCAGGCCGATGCCCGTCATGCCGAGCCCGTCGAAGACGGCGCGGATCGCCGCATCCGAAGCCCAGACGTGGTCGCCGGCGCCGCCCTCCTGGAGCGCCGCCGCGCCCTCGTATGACGCTGCTGCCGGCGCAGTGCCGAGCACCGCTTCGCGGACGGTGGTCCCCGGCGCGTATTCGGCGCTCTGACCGACCATGGCGATGCGCGCTCCGCGGGCGATCGCCACTCGTCCGGCGTCCGGCTCACGCCGGCCCGCGAGCACCTGCAGCAGCGTCGTCTTGCCTGCCCCGTTCAGGCCGAGAATGCCGATCCGGTCGCCGGTCTGCACCCCCAGCGACACGGAATCCAGCAGCGGCCGGTCCGCGGTGCGCACGGTCACCGTCTCCGCGGAGACCAGGACGCTCATCGGGCCCCGCCCGAGGTCGACCGTGCCGCTTCCGAGTCGGGTGTCGCGGCATCGCCGCCCTGAGCACCGCCACGGCGGACGCCGGCATGGCGGTCTCCGGCCGCACCACCGGTACCCCGCGCGGCGGCCCCAGCCGTCGCCAGCGCGACGAAGGCGTCCACGTCGAGGGATTCACCGCGGGCGGCCGGATCGACGCCGGCATCGCGGCAGATCGCCTCCGCCGACGCCGGTGAGCCGGCCCACCGGGCGAGCGCGGCGCGCAATGTCTTGCGGCGCTGCGAGAATGCGGCGTCCACCACTGCGAACACCGATCGGGCATCTGCCCCGGTGCGCGGCGGCCGGCGACTGAAGGCGACCAGCGCCGAATCGACGCCGGGCATCGGCCAGAAGATCGCGCGACCCACCGACCCGGCCCGGCGAGCGGTGCCGTACCAGGCGAGCTTCACGCTGGGCGCGCCGTAGGTGCGCGAGCCCGGCGCGGCCACCAACCGGTCGGCGACCTCCGCCTGCACCATCACCAGCATCGAACCGATCGAACCGAATGTCTCCAGCAGGTGCAGGATCACCGGGACCGAGACGTTGTACGGCAGGTTCGCCACCAGGGCCGTGGGCGGCAGCGGATCCTCGCTGCCAGGTATCACCGCCGCCGGGACGGCGTCAGGCGCAAGGCGCAGCGCATCCGCTTCGATCACGCTGAGCCGGACGGCCGCGTCCCCCAGGTGCTCCCGCACGGTGACCGGAAGCCGCTCGGCGAGCCGCGGATCGATTTCCACCGCCGTCACCGCCCCCGCGGCCTGCACCAGCGCCAGCGTCAGCGAGCCGAGGCCGGGGCCGATCTCCAGGACATGGTCGGCCGGCCCCACGCCGGAGGCCTCGACGATCCGCCGCACGGTGTTCGCGTCGTGCACGAAGTTCTGCCCCAGCGTCTTGGTGGGCTTGAGGCCGATCTCGTCGGCCAGCCGGCGGATCTCGCCGGCGCCGAGCAGATGGTCGTACGCGGCTGTCACCCATCCATCCTCACACGGCGCGCGCCGGACCTGCGCCACGCATGTCCCCGTCCGACGGGCGGACAAACGAATATGACGAGGATCCGCCACATGCGGCATCCTCGTCATATTCGTCAACTCGGGCGGGTCAGCCCGCCCAGCCACAACGCTGCGTCATCAGCCCGCCCAGCCACAACGCTGCGTCATCAGCCCGCCCAGCCACAACCCCATGGCTGCAGGCCGCGGTGCGCATAGACGTAGTTGGCGATGTCGATCTGCTGCGCCTTCGTGGCCAGGTCGGCGCGCGGCGCGTACTTACCGCCACCGTTGCCGAGCCAGGTGCGGATGTCGAACTGCAGGCCACCGTAGTAGCCGTTGCCGGTGTTGATATTCCAGCGCTGGCCGGATTCGCACTGCGCCACGGCGTCCCAGTTCACGCCGTTCGCACCGATCGACGCGGGAGCCACGGCGCTGCTCGACGAGACGCTACTCTTCGTGCCCACGTGCACCACGCTCGCCACCGCCGGTGTCACCGTCTTGCGCGACACCTCGACGGGATCGCCGGCCACGCCATTGGCGATCTTCGTGTGGTAGTAGATCGTGACCTTGCCCGGATGACCCTCGGTGACGACCTTCTTGCTGCCGACCGCCAGCGACGAGTCGCCCACCTGCTTATCGGCGGGCTGCGCCACGGCTTCGGTCCTCGTGGTGGTCTTGACGGTCACCTTCGTGACCGCCACCGTCATGCCGTCGGTGACCGGGCTGTCCACCTTCGGCGACACCACGTCGTACGAGCCCAGGGCGATGCCCTTGTCCGCCAGCAGACCGGCCACCGTGGTCGCGTCGGAATAGACGGTCGTCGCGTCCCGCGTTCCGACGGTCAGCGACACCGTCGGCAGCGTGACGATGCTGATCCGGGTGCCGTCGGCCAGCGCGGTATCGAGGTCCGGCGTCACCTCCTGGTTGTCGGCCACCGTCAGGCCCTGCTGCTGCAGGAAGTCGCCCACCGTGTTCGCCGCGGTCGTGTATTCGACCGGATCGGCCTCGGCGGGGGCGGACTGCGTGGCCGCGAGAGTCGCCGCCTTGGGTGAGGCCGTCGCCGACGTCGCCGCCCGCACCGCCGACTGCTGCACAGCCCGGGCGGGCTGCACAGACAGCGACACCGTGTGCAGTTCTGCCGCGGTGACGGACAGCCCGTCCAGTGGAACGGCCGCGGACGCGGGCACGGACAGTTCGAAATCGGAGGCCCGCTCGCCGAGATCGGCCAGCGCGGCGGAGACCGTGGTCGCCGTCGTCCAGACCGTGTGCTTGGTGCCGTCGATGGTGGCGGTGAAAGTGCGGCCACGGTTCACCGCGATCTGGGAACCGTCCGAGATGTCGGTGCGGCCGGCCGGGGCAAGGCTGTCGTGTGCGCCGATGGTGATGCCGGCCGAGTTGAGCGCCCCGTTGACGGTGCCGGACAGCGTCGTCACGTTCTGGCTCACACCGTCCACCGTGATGGTGACGGTCTTGGCCATGGCGGTCATGGTCCCGGCGATGGCGGCCACCAGGGCCACGATCACGGCGGCTGCGATCAGGATCGGTTTGCGGGGGCTGCGGCGGACGGAGCTGACGGCTCCCCGCGCGGCGCGAGCCATCGAGGCGCCTGCGGCCGCCAGGGCCGCTGTCAGGCGGCGGGGCCTGCTGTCGATCGCGTCGATGTCTTTCGCGAGTTCAAGTTCTTCGGGCGACCAGTCGATGGTCAGGGTATCGGCGTCGGTCGCGCCCGGCGCCCGCACGCCGTCGGCAGTGCGTTCATGGTCGAAAGTCGTTTTACTCGGGCTCAAAATCATCCAAACTTCGCAGTTCCCGGGCAGGAGACGGGCCGGCACACCGCGGGGAGGCGCGATGGTGGATCAGAGCTATGGCTCTCCGTCTGCCGAAGACTGCGTGGCGCTGCGGCGTCATACCGCGTGGAGGTGGACGTGCCTACACGGTTCGTAGGTGCCCTGCCGACGTGCTGTGCCCTATCCGAGCCGGTCCGAGGCATCCCCCCGGCCAACATCACAGAACAGTAACGACCAGGCTGCGAGGGCGACAACCCAAGAAATGGTCAAACTTTGGGTAGCGTTCCCCGAAAACGGACGAAAAGTGCTCGATTCATGGCTGTATGACGGATATGCCGTAGGTGCGTTCGGTGTTGATCCTCACAGCATCGCAGAGCTCATCAAAGGGCATTTGTCTGATTCGCGCCAGTGCGCGCACCGTATAGGGCAGCGCGAACGGCTCGTTGCGGCGGCCGCGATGGGGGTGCGGCGTGAGGAACGGCGCGTCGGTTTCCACCATGATCAGCTCCAACGGCGCGACGGCCGCGGCGCGGGCCAGGTCCGGCGCGTTGGTGAAGCTCACCGGGCCGGCGAAGGACATCACATAGCCTCGATCCGCGCACGTGCGCGCCATCGTCGCGTCGCCGGAGAAGCAATGGAAGACGACGGTGTCGGGAGCCCCCTCGGCGTGCAGGATCCCGAAGATCTGATCATGTGCCAGCCGGTCGTGGATCATCAGCGGCTTGCCGGCACGCTTGGCCAGGTCGATGTGCCAGGCGAATGCCTCGGCCTGCACCTCGCGCGGCGCCGCGTCCCAGTAGAAGTCGAGCCCCGTCTCGCCGATCGCCACAACCGCCGGATCGGCTGCGAGCCGCTCCAGCTCGACGCGAGCGGCGGCGGTCAGGGTGGTGGCTTCCGTCGGGTGTACGGCGACAGCCGCAAACAGATCGTTGCGGCCGGTGGCGGCGGATACCGACCAGCGGTTCGACGGCATGTCGCCGCCGACCGTCACCGCCGCCGCCACGCCCACGGCGGCGGCCCGCGCCATCGCCGCGTCGACGTCCCGGGCCGTCTCGGCTCCGCAGGCGTCCAGATGCGTGTGCGCGTCGATGACGGCCACCGGCAGCGGCTCGGGTGCGGGCGCCAGCTCCTTGCCGGCAACGGCTTCGTGGAGTGTCATCGGAGCGGCGTCATGGCTGGATCGGCGCCCACTCCGGGCCGGTCTCGCCGATGGCCGGATCCAGCTTGCCGAACAGCGGGGTGGGCTTGGCCAGCGGCCGTCCCGGCTCGATGGGCACGCGCCGCCACACCGCCTGTGCCTGCGCGTAGGCGCCGGTGAGCACCGGATACTCCCGCACCGGCGGTACGCCGACCCCTTCGACGTCGTCGTCGAAGTCGGTCACGGTCACGATCTGAGGCTGCGCGGCCCACACGCCCTCGCCGCCAAGCGCCTCGAACGCCTTCTGCGAGGAGTGCGGCAAGAACGGCGTCATGAGTGTTTTGGCGTCATCGACCACCTGCAGCGCCGTATAGAGGACAGTGGCCTGGCGGGCCCTGCCCTCCGGATCGTCACCCAGTTTCCACGGCGCCGTGTCGGAAATGTACTTGTTGGCCGCCGACACCACTCGCATGGCCTCACCGAGCGCCGCCTTGAAGTGGCTGCGCGCCAACAGGTTTCCCACTGTCTCGAAGGCGTCGGTCGCGGTGCCCAGCAGGTCCTCGTCCAGGCCCGTCACGGCGTCGGGGCGGGGAACGGCGCCGAAGTTCTTGTGCGCCATGGAGATCGACCGATTGACCAGATTGCCCCACTCGTTGGCGAGTTCGAAATTGGTGCGCCGCACGAACTCCTCCCAGGTGAAGTCCACGTCCTGAGTCTCCGGGCCGGCCGCCGCGATGAAATAGCGCAGCGCGTCCGGCCCGTACTCGCGCAGAAAGTCGCCCACATAGATCACCGTGCCGCGGGAGGTGGAGAACTTCGAGCCGCTCATGGTGAGGAACTCACTGGACACCACCTCGGTCGGCAGCTCGAGATTGCCGAAAACGCCTGGGACGCCACCCTTGTCGCCGCGACCGTCGTAGGCGAGCAGCTCAGCCGGCCAGATCTGCGAGTGGAAGGTGATGTTGTCCTTGCCCATGAAGTAGTACTGCCGGGCGGCCGGATCGGTCCACCAGTGACGCCACTGATCGGGATCCGCGCCGAATCGACGGGCCCACTCGATGGCCGCGGACAGGTAGCCGATCACCGCGTCGAACCAGACGTAGAGCTTCTTGTCGCCCCGGTCGCGCCAGCCGTCCAGCGGCACCGGGATGCCCCAATCGATGTCGCGAGTCATGGCACGGGGCTTCAGATCGTCCAGCAGATTCAGCGAGAACTTGAGGACGTTCGGGCGCCAGTCCCCGCGGGAGCCCAGCCAGTCGCCCAGCGCCGCGGCCAGCGCCGGCAGGTCCAGGAAGAAGTGCTCGGACTCGACGAACTTGGGTGTCTCGCCGTTGATCTTCGACCGTGGGTTGATGAGATCGATGGGGTCGAGCTGATTGCCGCAGTTGTCGCACTGGTCGCCCCGGGCGCCGTCGTAGCCGCAGATCGGGCAGGTGCCCTCGATGTACCGGTCCGGCAGCGTGCGCCCCGTGGACGGCGACACCGCGCTCATGGTCGTCTTCGGCACGAAGTAGCCGTTGCGGTGCACGGTGCGGAACATCTCCTGCACCACGGCGTAGTGATTGCGCGTGGTGGTGCGGGTGAACAGGTCGTACGAAAGACCAAGTCCCGCAAGGTCTTCCACGATGACCCTGTTGTACCGGTCGGCGAGTTCGCGCGGGCTGATGCCCTCGGAATCCGCCTGTACCAGGATCGGTGTGCCGTGCTCGTCGGTACCGGACACCATCAGGACGTCGTTGCCGACCATCCGCTGGTAGCGGGCGAAGATGTCCGACGGGACGCCGAATCCCGAGACGTGGCCGATATGACGGGGTCCGTTGGCGTACGGCCAGGCGACCGCGGTGAGCACAGGCGTTTTCATGCCCCTCAGATTATCGGCAGCTGCGGGCGGCGATTCGCGCGCGCCCTACCGATGCGCGGCCGTGGCTCCGAAGCGCAGCCCGTCGTAGACCAGGTCGACCAGACGAGTCGCGCATTGCGGACCGGCAGCCGGGTCACTGGCCATGCAGATTCCGCCCATGGAGCGGGTCAGGTCCTCGGCGGTCATGTCCGCCCGGATGTCGCCGGATCGTGCTGCGGCCTCCAGCAGCATGGTGGCGGCCTGCCGGATCTGCGCCTTGGCGTGGTCGAAGACATCGGATTCGTCGCGCACCATCGCGTGCAGCATATCCACCATGCCGCGCTTGGCGGCGGCGTACTGCACGAACTGCCGCATCCATTCGCGCAGCGCCTCGGCGGGCGGCAACTCGGCCGCGAACTGGCGCGCGCTGTCGGCCAGGCGCTCGACCTCTCGGCTGTAGGCGCCCAGGACCAGCGCCTCGCGGGTCGGGAAGTGCCGGTACAGCGTGCCCACCCCCACGCCGGCCGCCCGCGCGATGTCTTCCAGCGATGCATCTGCGCCGTGGGCGGCGAAGGCCGCGACCGCGGCGGTCAGCACCGCATCCCTGTTGCGGCGGGCATCGGCACGCATGGGTCGCCGGGCCCGCTCGCCGGGATCCGAAACCGCGGGAGTGCCCGCGACGTCGCGCGATGCCGTAGACATGGCCACCTTCCGAGAATGACGAATATCCGATTTGCTAACCGGAGGCTGCCTCCGTATAGTTAGCGGAGGGCCCTTCCACTTATCCATACTAGCGCCTGAGGAGTTCTCCAGCATGTCCAGAGAACCAGAAGTCACGGCACCTCGCACCGGTTCACCGGGCACCACGCCCGCCGGTCCTGGCGCGTCCCACCATCCCGTTGCGGTCGGCACGTTCGCCGCCACCCGCCTGATCGCCGAATCCCACCGGCACTCCGCGGATCAGTCGTCCTCGTCTGGCTCCGAGTCGGCGGGCGTCCCGCTGTCCGCCGTCATCCCCCGGATGGCCGTCTCCGGCGACCACCCGGGCGCGCGGCACGCCGCCGACACCACCCCGATCCACCCCGCACCCACCCCTGCCGGTCCACCCGGCGGGCGCCCGACCCGACGGCCCGGTCTGGTGCTCGCCATCGTGCTGATCGCCCAGCTGATGGTGGTGCTGGACGCCAGCATCGTGAACATCGCGCTGCCGGACATCTCCGTCGCGCTGCACTTCACCCCCAGCTCGCTGTCCTGGGTGATCAACGCATATTCGCTGGCCTTCGGCGGGCTGCTGCTGCTCGGCGCCCGTGCGGGCGACATCCTCGGCCGGCGAAGGGTTTTCGTCGCCGGCATCACGTTGTTCTCACTGGCGTCGCTCGCCGGCGGATTCGCAGGCACCGGCTCCGAGCTACTCGCGGCCCGGGTCGCCCAGGGCGTCGGGGCCGCGCTGGCAGCACCGTCCGCGCTGGCCATCCTGATGACGCTGTTCCCCGGGACCAGGGAGCGCACCCGCGCTCTGGGCTGGTTCGCGGCGGTGTCGGTCGGCGGCGCCGCGATCGGCCTGATCGCCGGCGGAATGCTCACCGAATGGGCGTCCTGGCGGTGGGTGATGTTCGTCAACGTGCCGATCGGCGCCGCACTGGTGGCCGGCATACTGGCCGTGCTGCCGCGGCTCACCCGGACTCCCGGCAGATTCGACCTGTCCGGGGCGCTGACCGCGACCCTGGGCGTCACAGCCCTGGTCTATGGGCTGGTGCGCGCCGCGACGAGCGATTGGGGCGATCCGCAGGTGCTGGTCGGCCTGGGCGGTGGCGGCGTGCTGTTGGCAGCGTTCGTGTGGATCGAGATGCGGGCCGTTGCACCGATCATGCCGCTGTCGCTGTTCGCCAGCCGCAATCGCAGCGCCTCGCATCTGGTGCGGCTGTTGATGACGGCCGGCATGATGGGCATGTTCTTCTTCATGACCCAGTTCGTGCAGGAGGTGCTGGGGTACAGCCCGATCCGGGCCGGCCTGGCGTTCCTGCCGCTGACCCTTTTCCTGTTCGTGATGTCGATGCTCACGGCGCGAGTCCTGGCGACGCGCGTGGACGGACGGACCTTGATGATCGTCGGCCTGGTCTTCGCCACTGCTGCCTTACTACTGTCCGCACGGCTCGACGCCGGCAGCTCCTACCTCTCGCTGCTGCTCCCGCTGGCGCTGTTCGGCGGCGGCGCCGGGCTGACATTCGTTCCGCTGACGGCGATGTCGCTGGACGGGGTCGCGCCCGGCAACGCCGGCGCCGCCTCCGGCCTGGTGAACGTCTCGCAGCAGGTGGGCGGGGCGATCGGCCTGGCGGTATTGGTGACGGTGTTCGGTCACGTGGCCTCTCCGGTCACACCGTCGCTGAGCGAGTCCGCCATGCGGGCGGCGCAGCAGGCCTTCGTCGTCGGTGAGAGCCGCGCATTGCTGGTGGCGGCCGCGCTGATGGCAGGCGCCGCCGTGCTCACCGCACTGGCCATCCGAACGCCGCGTGCCGATGCGGATTCCGCGGCACGACTCGCCGACAGCGAGATCGCTCTCACCACAACGGATCTCGTAGAAGCGTGACGATCGACCCGACCGGAGTGCAGCGCACCCCGGTCGGGTCGGCGCCGCTACTGGTCGGTGCGCACCTCACTGCGGTCCCCGGACCACAGGGTATGGAAGACGCCGTCCTCATCGACCCGTCGGTAGGTGTGGGCGCCGAAGAAGTCCCGCTGCCCCTGCACCAGGGCCGCCGACAGCCGCTCGGACCGCAGCCCGTCGTAATAGGCCAACGCCGACGAGAAGCCCGGCACCGGGATGCCGGACATGGCCGCGGAGGCCACGACCTTGCGCCAGGAGACCTGCGCATCGGCCACGGCCTCCGTGAAGTACGGCGCCAGCAGCAGCGACGCCGGCGCGGCGGCAGCATCCGCGTAGGCCTCGGTGATGTGGTTCAGGAACGCAGCCCGGATGATGCAGCCGCCCCGCCAGATCCGTGCGACGGCACCGAGGTCGATGTCCCATCCGTACTCCCGCGCACCTGTCGCGATCAGGTCCAGCCCCTGCGCATAGGCGACGATCTTCGAGGCATACAGCGCGCGCCGGATGTCGTCGACGTAGCCGGCCGGGTATGACCCCGCGGATGACGCCGTCCGCTCGCCGTGCTCGCCGGCCGCATCGATCGTGGCTGGCCCGGGCAGCCCAGTCGCCGCAGCCCGCTGGTCGAGCTGCGAGGACAGTCCGCGGGCGAACACCGCTTCGGCGATACCGGTCACGGGCACTGCCAGATCGAGTGCGGTCTGCACCGTCCAGGTGCCGGTGCCCTTCATTCCGGCAGCGTCCACAATCACGTCCACCAGGGGCCCGCCGGTCTTGGCATCCACCTGGCGGAGCACCTCGGCGGTGATCTCGATCAGGAACGAGTCGAGTTCGCCGGTGTTCCACTCGGCGAAGACGTCCGCGATCGCGGGCGGCGTCATACCCACACCGCGTCGCAGCAGGTCGTACGCCTCGCCGATGAGTTGCATGTCGGCGTACTCGATGCCGTTGTGCACCATCTTCACGAAGTGGCCCGCCCCGTCGGTGCCGATGTGCGTGCAGCACGGCTCACCGTCCACGTGCGCCGAGATCGTCTCCAGGATGGGGCCGACGGTGCGGTAGGACTCGGCGGATCCGCCCGGCATGATGGAGGGGCCCTTGAGCGCCCCCTCCTCGCCGCCGGAGATGCCACAGCCCACGAAATGCAGCGATTTGCTTCGCAGATATTCTTCGCGTCGGCGGGTGTCCGGGAAGTGGGCGTTGCCGCCGTCGATGATGATGTCGCCCGGCTCCATCAGGGCGGCGAGCTCGTCGATCACGGCGTCCGTGGGGGCGCCGGCCTTGACCATGATGATCGCCGTGCGGGGCCGCTGCAAGGACGCGACGAAATCCGACATCGACTCGGACGGGACGAACCGGCCGTCGGAGCCGTGCTCCGCGATCAGCGCCTGCGTCTTGGCGTAGGAGCGATTGTGGACGGCCGTCACAAACCCTTTGCCGGCAAGGTTTCTCGCCAGATTCGAGCCCATCACGGCCAGACCGGTGACGCCGACCCGGGCGGTGCCGACGGTATCTGTCGCAGCGCTGTTGTCCATGTAAGGATCGTGCCATGCCCACGCACACCGTCCTCAACCAGGCCGAGCCCCGGGTCGACATCGACGAGTACCGGTCCAACGTCGCCCTCACCGAAGCGGTCGACGCGCTGGCGCCGCACGCCGACCGGGCAGAACTCTCCCGAATCGGGCGGCTGGTGGGCGGCGAGGACTTCCAGCATGACGCCGCGGCCGCGAACCGCGTCACACCCGTGCTGCAGACCCATGACCGGTGGGGCCGGCGCATCGACCACGTGGAGTTCCATCCCGCCTACCACCGCATCATGGGCGACGACCTCGCTGCCGGTTCGCACTCGCTGGCCTGGGCGCATCCGGGCGACGGCGCGAATGTGGATCGGGCCGCCCGCTTCATGCTGTTCGCGCAGGTGGAGCCTGGGCACTCCTGCCCCGTGTCGATGACCCATGCCGTCGTCGCGAGCCTGAAAGGCACCGAGCACGAGGATTTCTGGGTGCCGCGTGCGCTGGACTGCGGCTACGACCCGCGGCTGATCGACCCCGCCGACAAGAGCGCGGTGACGTTCGGGATGGCGATGACGGAGAAGCAGGGCGGATCCGACGTGCGCGCCAATACGACGACCGCCACACCGGACGGAGCCGCGTACCTGCTGCGCGGACACAAGTGGTTCTGCTCGGCACCGCAGTCCGATGCGTTCCTGGTGCTGGCGCGCCTGTCGGAGGGAGTGAGCTGCTTCCTGGTGCCACGGGTGCTGCCGGGCGGGGAGCGCAACCCGTTCTTCATCCAGCGACTCAAGGACAAACCCGGCAACCGCGCCAACGCGTCCAGCGAGATCGAACTGGACGCAACCCGCGGATATCTGGTGGGCGATCCGGGCCGCGGCGTGCGCACCATCATCGAGATGGTGGCGCGCACCCGGCTGGACTGCATCCTGGGCAGCACGGCGGGGATGCGGCAGTCGGTGGCCGAGGCCGCCTGGCATGCCCGGCACCGGTCGGCGTTCGGGACGACGCTGATCGACGCCCCGCTGATGCGATCGGTGCTGGCCGACCTGCAGTTGGAGGCCGAGGCGGCGACCTGGACCGCGGCGCACATCGCGGCGGCCTATGACGACGACTCGGCGGACAGCACCGAGTTCCGTCGGATCGCCACGGCAGTGGCCAAGTACTGGATCTGCAAGCGCGGGCCGAACCACGCCTACGAGGCGATGGAGTGCCTGGGCGGCAACGGCTACACGGAGACGTTCCCGCTGGCGATGCGCTACCGGGAGCAGCCGGTGCTGTCGGTCTGGGAGGGGTCCGGCAATGTCATCGTGCTGGACGTGCTGCGCGCGCTCGGGCGCGATCCGGCCAGCGGCAAGGCTTTTGCGGTGCAGTTGGAGCGGGCCCGGGGCCGCTTTCCCGACTATGACGTTCAGTTCGACCGGTTCGCGGACGACATGGCTTGGGCCGCGACCGTTCTCGCGGAAGGGCCGGCCTCCGCGACGGAGCTGCAGCGGCGCGGGCGCGTGTTGGTCGAGCGCATGGCGCTGCTGCTGCAGACGTCGATCCTGGCCGAACACGCACCGGAGGGCATCGCGGCATCGTTCGCCGTCGCCCGGCTCGGCGCGGAGCGCGGTCACGAATACGGGGCGCTGCCGGACGGCGTCGACATCGACCAGCTGGTGGATCGCGCCTGAATCCGACCGTCGCGGATGCGGCGCGCGGAGACCGCTCCTCGCGCGGCGGCAGGTGGACCTTGGCGACGCGACGACGCGCCGAGAGCTCAGGCGAGCGCGGCCTTGACGGCGGCCGCCACGCGGGAGCCGTCGGCTCGAGCGCCGGCCTTCGTCTTCACTGCCTTGATCACGAGCCCCATCTGCTTCATGCCGACGGCTTCGCCCGAGGATAACGTCATACTCGCGATTTCGGCGGCGACGATCGCGGACAGCTCCTCGTCGGTCAACTGCGCCGGCAGGTAGGCCTCGATGATCGCGGCCTCCGCGGACTCCTTGTCCGCCAGTTCGTCGCGGCCGGCACCGCGGTAGATCTCCATGGATTCGTGGCGCTTTTTCGACTCCTTGCCGAGCACTGCGATGATCTCGTCGTCGGTCAGCTCCTTCGCCGTGTCACCGGCGACCTCGGCGGTGGTGATCGCGGCCAACACCATGCGCAGAGTGCCGGTCACGACCGTGTCGCGCGCCTTCATGGCCGCCGTCAGGTCGGCGCGGATCTGCGCTTTCAGCCCGGTCTCGTGAGTCATCTCTTCGTCCTCTGTACGTTCGGTGTCGTCCTTCGCCGGCCTCGGATGGCCTTGGATCGCCCTTGGATCATTGTCTCCCGGGCGCTCGCCGCGCCGTCAGCGCCCGGCGAAATATCCATTGAGCTCGGGGTACGGAATGCCACCGAGCGCCGCGAAGGAGCCGGTGGTGAGCAGGGTCCTGGCCGCGTCGGTCAAGGTCTTCAACATCGCCAGGTTCAGTGACGATCCCACCGAGACGCGACCCACTCCGGCGGCGGCGAGCTCCGCAAGCGGCGGCGTCGCCGCGCCCGCCAGGATGTTGACCGGGGCGTCGATGGCCTCGGTCAACGCCTTGATCGTCACCAGGTCCCGTACCCCGGGCACGAAGATGCTCGACGCCCCGGCAGCGATATAGGCGGCCGCCCGCTCGGCGGTGAGCCGCACTCGGTCGTCCGGCTCGCCGACCGGGGCGAAGAACACATCGACGCGGGCATTGATGTGCAGCGGGACGCCGACGCCCTCCGCGGCTTGGCGCGCGATCGAGATACGCCGCGCCGCCACGTCGATCGGGTAGAGCGGGTCGCCGCCGGAATCCTCCAGATTGACGCCCACGGCGCCCACCTCGATCACCTCGCGGACGCTCTGCGCCAGGTCGGCGTCGTCGCCGTAGCCGGTCTCCACGTCGGCCGTCACGGGCAGGTCCACGGCGGCGACGATCCGGCGGATCTGCGTGAGCGCCTCGTCGCGGGTCATCACGTTGCCGTCGGCCCGGCCGATGGACCAGGCACACGCCGCCGACGAGGTGGCGATCGCCTTGGCGCCGGCCTGCGCGATAGCCCATGCCGAGGCCGCATCCCATGCGTTGGGCAGCAGGATGGGATCGCCCGGCACGTGCAGCGCGGTGAACTCACGGGCTCGGGCGGCCAGGGCGGGATAGTCGGTCATGACTCCGACGGTAGTCCGGCGGGCCGACAGGGTGCCGACAAAGACCCGCGAAAGGCCTCAGTGTCGCGCCGTCGCCGCGGCGTACACGATCCGCCGGGCCAGGCCGCGGCGGGCTGCCACCGCATCGACGGCGTCGCGGCGCGTGGCCCCGGCTTCGACGGCTGCTCGCACCTCGTCCGCCAGGGCAGCCGGGTCCGGCTCGGCCGCCACGTCGTCCGCGGAGCCCGCGACCACCAGCGTCACCTCGCCGCGCACATCGCCCGCGGCAGCGGCGATCTCGCCGAGCGAGCTGCGCCGCACCTCCTCGTAGGTCTTGGTGAGCTCCCGGCACAGCGCGGCCGGCCGGTCGGGACCGAACGTCGCCACCATGGCGTCCAGCGTGTCGGTGAGCCGGTGCACCGACTCGAAGAACACCATGGTGCGCTTCTCGCCGGCCAGCTCCGCGAGCGCCCGCGCCCGCTCGCCGGCCTTGCGCGGCAGGAACCCCTCGAAGCAGAACCGGTCGCTGGGCAGGCCCGACAAGGCCAAGGCGGTGACGACGGCGCTCGGTCCCGGCACGGACGTCACGGCGACGCCCGCTTCCCAGGCGGCCGCCACCAGGCGGTACCCGGGGTCCGACACCGACGGCATGCCGGCGTCGGTGGCCACCACGACGGTGGCGCCGCCCGTCATCTTCTCGACGAGACCCGGGATCCGGGCCTGCTCCACGGCCTCGTAATAGGAGACCACCGGGGCCGTGAGCTGCACGTTCAAGTCGGCGGCCAGCCGGCGCAGCCGCCGGGTGTCCTCCGCCGCGATCACGTCGGCGCCGGCCAGCGCCGCCGCCAATCCGGGCGACGCGTCCGACACCCGCCCCAGCGGGGTACCGGCGAGGACGAGCCTGCCGGTCGGCGCATCGGATGTCACCTTCCCACCCTACGATGGCACGCATGGCTGATGGCGCCGGAACCACGGACCGCGACCGTGCCCGCGGGCGGGCCGCGGGCACGGCGGTCGTGGATCCGGACGTGCCTGTCGATGCGCCCGAGCGGATCCCACTCGCCGAGCCGAGCCTCGTCATCGACCCGGACGACCTCGAGTACGCCGTCGACCCGGCCGACTCGATCGTGCCGATCGGGCACGTGCCGGTGGTCCGGCCGCCGGTTCGTGCCCGCCGCCGGCTCATCCCCCCGATGCCCAGCGACACCGCCCGCGGCTGGATCGTCACCGTGGCGCTGACGCTGATCGGCGGGATGCTGCGGTTCTGGCAGCTGGGCTGGCGCACCGACGGCGGCACGCCACTTTTCGACGAGAAGTACTACGCGGTACAGGCCGCGGAGATGATCCGCACCGGCGGCGTCGAGGACAACCAGGCATTCGGCGTGATCGTGCACCCGCCGCTGGGCAAACAGCTGATCGCGCTCGGCGAGATGCTGCTCGGCTACACGCCCACCGGCTGGCGGCTGGCCTCGGCGATCTGTGGCACTCTCACGATCCTCATCGTGATCCGCGCGGTGCGCCGGCTCACCCGCTCCACCATGCTGGGCGGCATCGCGGGCATCCTGCTCATCTGCGACGGCGTCTCCCAGGTGATGGCGCACACGGCACTGCTCGACACGATCCAGACCCCGTTCGTCATCGGCGCTTTCGCTTGCCTGGTCGCCGACCGCGACCTGGTGCGGCGCCGGATCGCGGCGGCGGTTGCCGATGGCTCCATGACGGATTTTGCGGGCGGGGTGCCGCTCGGGGCCCGCTGGTGGCGATTCGCCGCTGGCTTCCTTCTGGGCTGCGCCACCGCCGTCAAGTGGAACGGCGCGTACTGGATCGTGGCGTTCGGCGTGATGTCGGTGATCTGGGACATCTGCGCCCGTCGCGAGGCCGGGCTGCGCCACCCCGTCTCCGCGGTGATGCGCCGCGACTTCTTCCCGTCGCTGTGGTCGCTCGGCATCGTTCCGGTGCTGACCTACCTGGGCTCCTATTGGGCGTGGTTCTCGAACGAGACCGGTTGGGACCGGCACGTCGCCGCCGGCGGGAACGGCGTCATGGGCGCCCTGCGATCGCTGGTGACCATGACGCTCGCGATGCTGCAGACCACCGACGGCATCCTCACACCCACCGACCCCGCCGCCCGACACCCATGGGAGTCGAAGCCCTGGGCGTGGCCGCTGTCCGGGCGCCCGGTGCTCTACTACCTCGCCGGGGGCGAGGGCACGACCGGATGCGGCGAGGGACGCACGGACTGCGTCAAGCGCATCCTGCTGGTGGGCACGCCGATGCTGTGGTGGGTATCGCTCGCCGTGCTGGCCTGGGCGCTGTGGAAAGCGTTCGGCCGGCTGGACTGGCGGTACGCGGCGGTGCTGGTCGGCTACGGCGCCGGCTACCTGCCGTGGTTCACGATCTTCGACAGGCAGATGTACTTCTTCTACATGACCCCGGTCGCCCCGTTCCTGATCATCGGCATCACCCTCGTCCTCGGCGACATCCTGGGCGGGGCGGCCCCGGCGCGGACGCGGCGACGACGCGTGGCCCATCCCGTGTCGGCAGGCGAGGCACCCGAGTATGACGCCGCCGCGGGCGATTCCGACGCGGACGACGGCCCTGCCGCCACGGGCCGGATCCCCTGGCGCCTCCGCATCCGAACGTGGACGGGCACGTGGGACGGCCGCACCGTGCGGCTGGTGATCGTGTGCGGCTACGTGGGGCTGGTGGCCGCGAACTTCATCTGGATGTGGCCGATCCTGATGGGCGAGCCCATCACGCCGGAGCGACTGCGCTGGGAGACCTGGCTGCCGTCCTGGGGGTGATCCGAAGCTGTACGGACGGCGCGCGGCACAGGGCGGCGTCATACCGGGGTGCGAGCCGCTTGCGGCGGCCCCGCCAACGGCGAATGCCCGCCGGACGAGCCGGGTATAAGGTCGCAGTAACGGGGCCTACAAGATCAACTTCCCTCACAGTGCCCGCCGACGATGCCCGCGTCCGGGCCGATGCACAAAGGAGACCATCGATGGCGCAATACACGCTTCCCGACCTACCGTACGACTACGGCGCCCTAGAGCCGCACATCTCCGGCCAGATCATGGAGCTGCACCACGACAAGCACCACGCCGCCTATGTGAAGGGGGCGAACACCGCGCTGGAGCAGATGGCCGAGGCGCGCGACAAGACGTCGTTCGGCACGGTGAACCTGCTGGAGAAGAACCTGGCGTTCAACCTGGGCGGGCACATCAACCACTCCATCTTCTGGCCGAACATGTCGCCGGACGGCGGGGACAAGCCGGATGGCGAGCTGGGCGCGGCGATCGACGAGTTCTTCGGATCGTTCGACGGCTTCCGCGGGCAGTTCGAAGCGGCAGCCGGCGGCCTGCAGGGCTCCGGCTGGTCGATGCTGGTGTGGGACACGCTGGGCCAGCGGCTCAACGTGATGCAGCTGTTCGATCAGCAGGGCAACCTGCCGGCGGCGCAGATCCCGATCGTGCTACTGGACATGTGGGAGCACGCCTTCTACCTGCAGTACAAGAACGTGAAGACCGACTACATCGGTGCGTGGTGGAACGTGGTGAACTGGGCGGATGCGCAGGCGCGCTTCGCCGCGGCCCGTTCGGCGACATCCGGGTTGATCGTTCCCTGACGCCCGGCTTCGGCCTGCGATGCCCCTGGACCACGCGGGTCCGGGGGCATCGTCGTCTCCGCCGGCGCGGCATCCAGTACGTGCGTCCGCGCGTCGGTCCGGCGGTCGCCCGAACCGGCGGCAGACTAGGGACCATGCACGGAACATTCGTCACGGCCGACCCGGCGACCGGAGCGGTCGGCGTTCTCGCCGGGCCGGACGAGGACGCGATCGCGGCGAGACTGGCCGACGGGTCGGTGTTCTGGCTCGACCTCGACGGCCTCGACGACCAGACGCTGCGGCTGTTGGGCGGGCCGCTCGGATTCCATCCGCTGGCGGTCGAGGACGCCGAGCACTTCGGCCAGCGGCCCAAGATCGACCTCTACGACACGTTCACGCTCGTCGTCGCGTACGGCGTCATGGTCGACGGCACGCCGGTGGAGGTGCACTGCTTCTATACCGAGCACTTCCTGGTAACGGTGCACCGCGGTGACGTGCCGAGCCTGGACGCGGCGATCGCTCGCTTGGCGGAGCAAGCCGCGCCGCTGCCCGCGCCGATCATGTTGCTGCACCGAGCCGTGGATACGCTGGTGGACGGCTTCCTACCGGCGCTCGACGCGATGGACGACGAGATCGACGCACTGGAGGACGCCATCCTGCGCCGCCCCACCGAGGCGCAGCTGGGCGAGCTGTTCCGACTCAAGCGCAGGCTCGGCGCGGTGCGCAGGCTGGTCAGCGGACAGCGCGATGTCTTCGCGTCGGTGCGGTCGGGTGACGAGGAGTTGCCGGGGATGACGCCCGGCGCCGAACGCTACTTCCGCGACGTCTACGACCATCTGGTTCGGAGCAGCCAGGCCGCCGATTCGCTGCGTGATCTCTTGATCTCGGCGGTCGATGCCCACCTATCGACCACGTCCAACCGGTTGAACGTGGTGATGAAGCAGTTGACCATCATCGCGACGGTGTTTCTGCCGTTGTCGTTCGTGACGGGGTTCTTCGGCCAGAACTTCGGCTGGATGGTGGACCGGATCGCCGGGTTCTGGGCGTTCGTCGTCGGCGGCGTTGCCGTACAGGTGCTCGTGGTGATCGGCCTGGTGATGATGTTCCGGCGCAAGGGCTGGATCGGTCGCGACTCCGACGGGTGACGCCGCAGCAGGTCCGGCGCAGTCGCCGCTCGCCGGTCCGATCCGTAGAGTGGCTGATCAAGGGGTACTCGCCGCGTCCAGGAGGGCATGCATGTCCGTCGTCAACCAATCCGGTCGTCTCGCCGACCGGCCCGCCTCGTTCGGCCGGCTGCTGCTCGACAGGGTCGCCGCCACGCCGGACCGGCAGGCGTTCCTCGCCCCCGATCCCGCGGTCGCGGGCGGGTGGCGGTCGCTGACCTGGGCACAGACCGGCGAGCAGGTGGCCGCGCTCGCCGCCGGCCTGATCTCGCTGGGCGTGGGCGTGGAGGACCGCGTCGCGATTGCGTCATCCACCCGCTTGGAATGGGTGCTGGCGGATCTCGGCATCATGTGCGCGGGCGGGGCAACGACCACCATCTACCCCACCACCAAGCAGGACGACGTGACGTTCATCCTGAACGACTCGGAGGCGGTGGTGATCTTCGCCGAGAACAACGAGCAGATCGCCAAACTCACCGGAGTCGACCTGCCCCACGTGCGCGCCGTCATCACGTTCGACGGCACCGCCGACGGCGAGCGGATCCTGACGATGTCCCAGCTGGCCGACCGCGGCCGGGCGCTGCTGGCCGACAAGCCCGACGTCGTCACCGACCGCGTGGCCGAACTCGAGCCCGAGCATCTGGCCACGCTGATCTACACGTCGGGCACCACCGGCAAGCCCAAGGGCGCGCGCCTCGTGCACGACAACTGGACGTACGAGGGCGCGGCGGCGGACGCGATCAAGATCCTCGATCCGGACGACGTGCAATACCTCTGGCTGCCGCTGTCGCACGTGTTCGGCAAGGTGCTGCTGGCGATCCAACTCACGATCGGGTTCACCACCGCCGTGGACGGCAATCTGGACCGGATCGTGGCCAACATGGCCGAGGTCAAGCCCACGTTCATGGCGGGCGCCCCGCGGATCTTCGAGAAGGTGCGCGCCAAGGTGACGCTGACCGCCCAGGGCAGCGGCGGGCTCAAGGCGAAGATCTTCGATTGGGCGTTCCGCGTCGGCATCCGGCGCACCCGACTGCGCCAAGCCCACGCTCCGATCCCCCGCCTGCTGGCCGCGCAGTGCGCGGTCGCCGACAAGCTGGTGTTCTCCAAGATCCAGCACCTGGTGGGCGGCCGGGCGAAGTTCTTCATCTCCGGCTCCGCACCGCTGTCCACGGACGTCGCCGAGTGGTTCGACGCCGCGGGGGTGCCGGTGATGGAGGGCTACGGGCTGACCGAGTCCAGCGCGGCCACCTGTGTGAACCTGCCGCAGGACTGCCGCATCGGAACCGTCGGTCCGCCGTTCCCCGGCACCGAGGTGGTGATCGCCGCCGACGGTGAGATCCTGCTGCGCGGTCCGGGCGTCATGCGTGGGTACCACAACAACCGGGCGGCCACCGACGAGGTGCTCTCCGCCGAGGGGTGGCTGCACACCGGCGACATCGGCGAGCTGATCGACGGCTACTTGAGGGTCACCGACCGCAAGAAGGACCTCATCAAGACCTCCGGCGGCAAGTACGTGGCGCCGCAGAAGATCGAGACCGTGTTCAAGGCGGTCTGCCCCTACGCCTCACAGATCCTGGTGCACGGCGACGGCCGCAAGTTCTGCTCCGCACTGATCACCCTCGATCCGGACGCCATCGGGGATTGGGCGAAAAGCCATGGGATGGAAGGCGTCTCGTTCGAGGAGCTGGCCGTCTCGCCTGCGGTGCACGACCTGATGAGCGGCTACGTGGACGAGTTGAACAGCAAGCTCGAGCACTGGGAGACGATCAAGAAGTTCCTGGTGCTGCCGCGGGACCTGTCGATCGAGGAGGGCGAGCTGACGCCGTCGCTGAAGATGCGCCGACGCGCGGTGGAGGCCCAGTACAAGAAGGAGCTGGACGCCTTCTACGTGGAGTGATTCTTGCGCGCGTCTTACTCGCACCGGCGTGTTCGCCGGCCCGAGCAAGACGCGCGCATCGGGACGACGGAAATCAGGAGTAGTCGTAGAAGCCGCGACCGGACTTGCGGCCCAACATTCCGGATTCCACCATGCGGCGCAGCAGCGGTGGCGGCGCGTAGTGCGGCTCCGCGTACTCGGCGTGCAGCGATTCGGCGACGGCGAGCGTGGTGTCCAGCCCGACCAGATCGGTGAGCGCGAGCGGCCCCATGGGGTGCGCGCAGCCGAGCGTCATCCCGGTGTCGATGTCCTCGGCGGTGGCGTGGCCGGCCTCGACCATCCGAATCGCCGCCAGCAGGTACGGGATCAGCAGGGCGTTGACCACGAACCCGGCACGGTCCTTCGCGCGGATCACGGTCTTGCCGAGGGTCGCCGTGGCGAGCTCCGTGACCGCAGCCACGGTGGCCTCGGAGGTGAGCTGGGACGGGATGATCTCGACCAGCTTCTGCACCGTCGCCGGGTTGAAGAAGTGCATACCGACGACCCTGTCGGGCCGGCCCGTCGCCGCGGCCAGCCGCGCAATGGGGATCGACGATGTGTTCGACGCCAGGATCGCCTCGGGGTCGGAAACCAGCGCGTCCAGCTTGCCGAACAGGCCGAGCTTCACCGGCTCGTTCTCGGTGGCCGCCTCGATCACCCATTGGCGGTCGGCGAGTCCGTCGAGCGATGCGACGACCGTGAGCGCCGCAAGTGCGGCGGTCGCCTCGTCGGCGGTGAGCTTGCCCTTGTCGACGCCCCGGGCCAGCGACTTCTCGATGCGGCCGCGGGCCGCAGCGGCGGCTGCGTCGTCGGCCTCGGCCACCACGACGTCGAGCCCGCTGCGGGCGCACACCTCGGCGATGCCGGAGCCCATCAGCCCGCCGCCGACCACTCCGATCCGTTGGATCTTCACGCTCGCTTCACCTTTCGGCGGCACGCCGGCCGCGTCGTCACACGTCGTTCCCTTCGGCAGAATGCCACATCGCCGACCGCCCGCCGCAAGCCCGTGCCCGAACTCGGCTCGATCTTGGGACTCATCCCGACCCCGGGAGTATGCACTCATCCCCGCTCCGACCCGCGCGGACGAACATCGTCACTCTGGTCACAAGCGTCACAATACGGCCACGTTGGTCCGCGCATGCGAAGTTGATCCGCGCGGGGGGAAGGGGCGCACGCTTGCGGGGTGAGCAGAACCTTGCGGGGTGAGCAGAACCTTGCGGGGTGAGCAGAACCTTGCGGGGTGAGCAGAACACTGCCTATTCGGCCGGCAGCGGCGGCTGGTCGGCGGGATAGGTGATCCGGCCGGACGGATCGATTCGCGGCGTCGCACCCCACCGGCCGATGACGTGATCCTCGCTGTGGCCGGGCCCGAAAATGTGCGTCACCCGCCAGCCGCGCGCGACGAGCGCAGTGGCGATGAGGCTGCGGTGGCAGCGCCAGGGCACCGCCTCGGCGCACATGATCGCCGTCGGCGCCGCGGCCAGCTCCATCAACTCGGCGAGCCCGGCGGCGAACTCGTCACCCAATGCATAGTCCGCGTAACGGCGAAAACTCGGGTGAGTCCAGCCGGCGTTGACGTCCGGGTCGACCGGCTGCTTGCCACGTCGCCCGCCGAGGCGGGGCAGGCTGATGTAGCCGATGCCTGCGTCGGCCAGCCACAGCGGCATCAGCTCGCCGCCGAACTGCGGATTGCGCCGGGAGCCACGGATCGTGCGGACATCCGCGACCTGCGCGATCCCGAACTCGCGCAGCATCGAGACGGTCTCCTGCTCAGTGCGCGTCGAGTGCCCGAACGTCCAGAGGTGATCGGTTGGCATGGCTCCAGGCTAGGGGCCCGGCGCCGCGTTGGTCGGCCGTGCCGCCGGCCGGCGCCATGGCTGTCGGCCGCCCGCTACGGACCGTAGAATGGGCTGACCTGCCCTGCCCAGACCTGGTGAGGAGCCACGCCCATGGACACCGCACTCGACACCAACCCCCGTCAACCGCGCGAGATCAGGATCATCGCCCCGGAGGTCACGGTGCGCGCCGCGCACCGGGGGGTGAAGCTCTCCGTCTCGACGTTTCTCGTCTGCATCGCGGCCCTGTTCGCCGCCGCGATCGCGACGAGCATCGCCTTCGTCGACGAGGACGGCATGCACATCTGGGCGATGGTGCTGATGGGTGCGGCGATCATCACGATCCTGCTGACGGCCATCCTCATGCCGTTCCTGAAGGCGGCGCGCGGTCACCGCTGAGACCGGTCGCGGGATCGGCGTAGTGTCGCCACTAGAAGCATGAACCTTGCTTTTAGTAGGAATTACCGCGGAGGCACCACTATGACGGCACTGCCCGTTGCGCAGCAACGGCTTTCCATCCCGGCCATCGACCCGAACGCATACAAGGCGGTCCTCGGACTCGAGAAGTATGTGCACGCAGGCGGTCTCGACGAGGCGCTGCTGGCCATCGTCAAGTCGCGCGCCTCGCAGATCAACCATTGCGCGTGGTGCCTGGACATGCATCTGGACGAGGCTCGCAAGGCCGGCGTGGCGCAGCGCAAGCTCGACGTGCTGGCCGCCTGGCGTGAGGCGGGCCCGATGTTCTCCGATGCCGAACGCGCCGCCCTGGCGCTCGCCGAGCAGGTGACGCTGATCAGTCAGGACGGCGTCACGGACGAGGTGTGGGCGGCCGTGCGGGACTCCTTCGACGAGAAGCAGTCCGTGGTGCTGTTGATGGCGATCGCCGCGATCAACGTGTGGAACCGCATGAACGTCACCGCGCGGACGGAGCTTCCCGAGCACCCGGGCGGTCAGTGACCTGGCTGGGTTCGGCGAGGGCCACGGTGCCGGCCCGTCGGGCCGCACCCTATGGTTGAGCGATGACGATGACGCCGTCCCCCGTGTCGAGCCCCATCTCACAGCGGCTCGACGGGATCCCGTTCACCCGCAAGCACCTCAAAGTGCTCACCGGCTCCGGAGTCGGCTGGGCGCTGGATGCGATGGATGTCGGCCTGATCTCCTTCATCATCGCGGCACTTACCGCGCAGTGGGACATCAGTAAGAGTACGGCCGGCTGGATCGCGTCGGTGGGCTTCATCGGTATGGCGATCGGGGCGTCCGTGGGCGGGCTGGTCGCCGACCGGCTGGGGCGCCGTCACGTCTTCGCACTCACGCTGCTGGTCTACGGGATCGCCACCGGCGCCAGCGCCCTGGTCGGCGGTGTCGCCACGCTGCTCGTGCTGCGCTTCTTCGTGGGCCTCGGGCTCGGCGCGGAACTGCCCGTCGCCTCGACGTACGTGGGCGAATTCGCCCCCAGTCGCATCCGCGGCCGGCTGATCGTCATCCTCGAGGCGTTCTGGGCCGTCGGCTGGACGGCCGCGGCGCTGATCGGGTACTTCGTCATTCCGGCCTCGGACGCCGGATGGCGCTGGGCCTTCGCGATCGGCGCGCTGCCTGCGATCTACGCCATCGTGGTGCGGCTGCACCTGCCCGAGTCCCCGCGCTGGCTGGCCACACGCGGCAGACTCGACGAAGCCGACCGGATCGTGGCGGAATTCGAGTCCGCCGCCGGCCTGGCCCCCGTCGCCGCGAAATCCGCGACGGCCGACGACGCGGCCGCCGCGACCATGGCCGTGGTGGGCAGCAGCGCCGGCGCGCGGCTCGCGGCTCTGTTCAGCCGGGAACTGCGGGTGCGCACGGCGTCGCTGTGGATCGTGTGGGCGTGCGTCAACTTCGCGTACTACGGTGCCTTCATCTGGATTCCGTCGATCCTGTACGCGAACGGGTTCGACCTGGTGAAATCGTTCGGATTCACGCTCATCATCACGCTCGCCCAACTGCCCGGCTACGCGGCCGCAGCGTGGCTGATCGAGGTGTGGGGGCGGCGCCTGACGCTGTCGGTGTTCCTGGCCGGATCGGCGGTGTCGGCGTTCGCATTCGGCAACGCCAGCGGTTCCGGCTGGATCATCGGCTTCGGGATGGCCCTGTCGTTCTTCAACCTGGGCGCCTGGGGCGCTCTCTACGCGGTGACGCCCGAGATCTATCCGACATCGCTGCGCGGCACCGGTTCCGGGTCGGCGGCCACGATCGGCCGGGTGGCCGCGATCGTCGCGCCGCTCATGGTGCCTGTTCTGCTCACCGCGGGCGGCTCGGCGCTCACCTTCACGGTTTTCGGCCTGTTCTTCGCCGTCGCCATGCTGGCGTCATGGGGCCTGGCGGATCTCAAGGGCGTCGCCCTCGACGATCGCTAGCCCGGCCGGGGTCAGGCGACGCCGGAGTCCGGGTCAGCCGCGGCGGACACCGACGACCCGCCCTCCGGCGTCCGGTCCCTCGCGATATCCGGTTCGATGTAGATGACGCGCGCCGTCGGGACGCTCGCCCGGATGCGGCGCTCCACCTCGTCGATGGTCTTCGCTACGGCAGGCGCCGAGTCGTGGGTCCCCACCGCGATCTTGACGCCGACCATCAGCTCGTCCGGGCCGAGATACAACGTGCGCATGTGGATGATGCCCCCGACTCCCTCGGTGCCATCGATCGCCGACCGTATCGCCGCGGCGTCCGTGTCCGACGCGCCCTCCCCGATCAGCAGGCTCTTCACCTCGATGCCCAGGATCAGCGCCACGGATACCAGCAGCACACCGATCGCGACGGTGCCGATGCCGTCACAGACCCCCTGCCCGGTCGCGGCAGTGGCGACGACACCCACGAGGGCCAGCACGAGGCCGACGAGCGCCGCGATGTCCTCCAGCAGCACGACGGGGAGTTCCGGCGCCTTCGCTCGTCGGATGAATTGGAACAGCGAAATACCCTGTCGATGCGGTGCCGACTCGCGTAGCGCCGTGCGCAGCGACATGGATTCCAATCCGATGGCGACCAGCAGCACGACAATGGGCAGCCACGCCGCCGTGAGCGCCTCGGGATGCTGGATCTTGTGCACGCCCTCGTAGACGGAGAACACGCCACCCACGCTGAACAGCACGATCGCCACCATGAACGCGTACACGTAGCGCTCGCGGCCGTAGCCGAACGGGTGTTCCTCGTCCGCAGCCCGACGGGAACGCTTCCCGCCGACCAGCAGCAGGACCTGGTTGCCCGAGTCGGCCAGTGAGTGCACCGACTCGGCCAGCATGGACGTGGCGCCGGAGATGAGGAACGCGACGAACTTCGTCACGGCGATGCCCAGGTTCGCGGACAGCGCCGCCACGATCGCCTTGGTCCCCGAATGGCTCGCCATCGTCGCTCCCGTCCGAATGCCGGCCTGGCACTCTCGGCTCCAGGGAAATCACACTACCGGCCCCGTCCGCGGCGCAGCGCCGGGAACGGCGGCACATCCCGGCCGGAAAGCACACCACCATCGGAGATGACGCCGCCCTCGCGCCATCCGACCCCACCACCTGCGGACAGAACACGGGGAGGTGAAGAACCTCAACCCTATTGACCCGCGACCGGTCGTGCCGTAACGTACAACCACATGGTTGTAAATACAATATCCGACGCGGACGTGGATCGCCTCTTCCGGGCCCTGGCCGATGCCACGCGCCGCGACATCCTCCGCCGCACCGTTCACGGCGAGGTCTCCGTGAGCACGCTCGCGGGCTATTACGACATGTCGTTCGCCGCCGTCCAGAAGCACGTCACAGTGCTGCAGGCCGCGGGGCTGGTGAGCAAGCTGCCGCACGGCCGCGAGCGGCTCGTTCACGCCGAGCGCGAACCGCTCGCCCGCGCCCGCGCGCTGCTGACCCAGCTCGAAGGTCTGTGGCGTGAACGAGGTCAGCAACTGGACGACCTGTTCGCCGAAGCCGCGGCAGGGGCCGCGTCCCCGGCCGCCGGCACCACCTGATTCAGCACCACCATCCCTGAGGAGTAGCCATGCCGATCACCACCATCGAACAGGACACCGAAGCCCTCACACTCACCGTCGTCGGGGACTTCGCCGTCAGCAAGGAGCGCCTGTGGCAGGCCTGGGCCGATCCACGGCAGCTCGAACGATTTTGGGGACCGCCGACCTGGCCCGCGACCTTCACCCAGCACGACATGTTCCCCGGCGGGCGGTCGAACTACGCGATGACGGGCCCGGACGGCAGCCGAGCTGCCGGCTACTGGGTCTTCCTGGACGTGGAGGCCGGCGAATCGTTCTCGGTGCGCGACGGCTTCGCCCACGACGACGGGACTCCGAATGACGACCTGTCCACCTGCCACATGCGACTGACGTTCCACGAGACGGAGGGCGGCTCACAGTTTCGGTGCGTGACCACGTTCCCGTCATTGGAGGCATTGGAGCAGCTCCTCGGCATGGGCATGCGCGAGGGCATGACCGCGGCACTCGGCCAGATGGATGCCGTGCTCGCCGACCTCTCGTCGTTCGCCGACGATCTGGCGACCGGCGCCCAGCTGCTGTCCGATACGCAGGTACGCGTCAGTCGGGTAATCCGCGGCAGCGTTCCGGAGGTGTGGCGCGCTCACCACGAGCCGGCGCTGTTGCGGCGATGGATGACCGGGCCGGAGGGCTGGCGCATGACGACCTGCGAGGTCGCGAACACACCCGGCGAACACTACCGTTACGAATGGGAATCCGATGCCGGCGAGCCCGGTTTCGGTTTCACCGGCGAACTGCTCGAATCGCGCGCCCCGCACTGGGCGGTCACTACGGAGGCCATGATCGGTCAGGAGCAGACGGCGACCCGCAACGAGCTGACGCTGACCCCGGTCGTCGGCGGCACCCTGATGACGCTGGTGATCACGTACCCGTCGAAGGAGCTCCGCGACTTCGTGCTCGGCACCGGCATGGTGGGCGGCATGGAAACCTCGTACCGGCGACTCGAGCAGGAGGTGCTCGCCGCGTAGCACTCGGCAATGTTCGACGAGGTAACCCGGGCGCCGCCGCGATAATGACGAGCATGACGGTGTCCATCGCGCTGCTCCGCGGCGTCAATATCGGGCCGAACCGACGTGTGGCCATGGCGGACATCCGGACGGCACTGACGGCGGCGGGTTTCGGCGATGTGCGAACCCACCTGCAGAGCGGCAACGTCGTCGTGGACAGCGATCTCGTCGACAGTGCCCTGGGCGATGCGGTGGCGGCGGCGCTGGCCGGCGACCTCGACCTGCACACCGACGTGGTCGTGCGATCGCGAGACGAACTCGCCGCCGCGATCGAAGCCGACCCGTTCGGCGAGATCGCGACGAATCCGGCTCGGCATGTGCTCGGTTTCTGTCAAGCTGCCCCTGCCCCGGGCCGGATCGCCGAGATCGAGCAGCGGGTCGCCGCCCTTCAGTCCGCATCGCCGGTGCCGACCGGCGACCGGCACGCCTTCGCGGGCGAGCACTTCTACCTGTGGTGCCCGAACGGCATCAGCAACTCGCCGTACTTCAAGGTGCCGTGGCCGAAACTCGGCGTCCCGAGCACCCAGCGCAACTGGAACACGGTGACCGCGCTGCTGCGCCTGGCCGGGTAGCAGCCCGGACACCGCAGCGGACAGAGATGACGCCGCATCGGGGCACGGCCGCGCGGACCGCGACTACCCGAGGGTTGCGTCATACCCGACACCGCCACGCTCCGTCAGGCGAAACCGAACACGGGTGGCAGCACCACGATCACCGCGGCGGCCCAGATGCCGAAGACCGGGAGATAGCCGGTCTGCCATCGTTCCAGCGCTGCGGGCGTCCGCCGGCCACGCACCAGGGCCAGACTCAGCCAGCCGGATCGGGTCAGGTTCACCAGCAGCACCAGGTTGATGCCGAGCGCCGCGATCCGATTGGCACTCCATCCGAATTCCGCGATCCTGCGAAGCATCGTGGCCAGCATCAGCAGGTCGGCCACCAGCGCGGCGAGCACCAGCACCAGTTGCAGTCGGTCGAAGACGCCCACCGGCGCACCCGGCTCGCGCGCCGAGATCGCGAAGAGCAGCAGGCCGAGCACCAGGACCAGCACCAGATCCATCATGATCAAAAGGGTGCGGTCGGGATCGGCGGCACCGTGACCGGCGGCATAGGCCCCGAGCAGTGCCAGCAGCATCAGGATCGTCAGCGGCGTGAAGACCCGTGTGAGCACCGGCGCGAGATTCTCGATCACGCTCTGCTTCGCCTCCACCAGCCAGGCCGCGATCAGCATCGCACCCGGCACGGCGGCCGGCAGCACCCAGTCGCCCACGAAGCCGGAGGCGTCCACGCCCACGGCGGAGAAGCTGCCGATCGTCAACGCGATCAAAACGCCGCCGCCGAGCGCGAGAAGCGCTACGTACACGATGAACTCGCCGGTGAAGCGGACGAAGTCCATGCGTCGCTGGTCGGACCGCCACTGGCCGCCCACGTAGGCGAGGCCCACCAGGAACCACGCGACGATGGGCGTGTGGATCCCGGTCAGGGCCGCGGTATCGGCGGTGTCGGGATGCGGGTACAGGCCGACGAGGGCGGCGAGCCCCGCGAAGACGACGATCACGACGGCGATGGGCGCGCGGCCCAACCGCCGCTTCCATGCGAAATACCCGCCTAGGAACGGCGTGACGAGAAGGCTCGCGACGAGCGCGAACGTGACGCCGTCCAGCGCGGCGAGCCCGACCTTCACGGCCACCGCCGAGCAGATCGCCAGGATCAACACGACCGCGAACTCATCGGAGCCCCGGCCGCGCGCCGCGGTCGGCTTGTCCGGCGCCAGCACGAGCTGCTTCCACAGGCGGCCCGAGTGCTCGCGGGCGAATTCGCGGGAGATCTCGTCGACGCTGCCCAGCCGGGTGATGGCGACCATGAACGCTTCCGTGTCGCTCAGGCCGGCCGCCGCGAGATCCGCGATCTGCTCGCGCAGATGGTCCTCCATCTCGGCGACATCGTCGCCGGACACGCCGGCATGACGCTGCACGTAGCCGCGCCACCGGCCGATCTGCGATTCCACATCGGCCTCGGCCATCACAGCCCCGTCCCCATCGCCGCCCCGGGTGCCGCCAGGCGGACCGAAGGCAGCCGCCACACCTGGCGCAGCGCGCTGTCCACGACGGCCCACTGACGGCGTCGCTCGGCGAGCGCCTGGCGGCCTGCGTCCGACAGGGCGTAGTGCTTGCGTTTGCGGCCGGACGGCGACGCACCCCAGGCCGAAGTGACGTAACCCTGCCGCTCCAGCCGGTGCAGCAGGGGGTAGAGCATGCCGTCGGTCCACTCCATTTCCCCGCCGGACAACTCGCGGACCTGCTTCAGGATGGCGTAGCCGTACGACTCACCGTCCGCGAGGATGCCCAGCACCAGCGGGGTGGCCGCCGCGGCTACCAGGTCCTTGTCGATGCGCATCTGACCCCTTGTTGTTCTAGGTATCTGAACCCTACCAGCTCTAGGTATGGACGCGGTGCGATAGACATCGGTTCATGGATTCCGCAGGAGTCTCCACCGACGAGTTGCTGACGCGCGCGCTGCGGCTGATCGACCGCGGCGGCCGCAGCATCCTGGGGATCACCGGGGCGCCTGGCGCCGGGAAGTCCACGGTGGCCGCGATGCTGGTCGATCGGCTGGGACCGCGGCAGGTGGCGCTCGTCGGCATGGACGCATTCCACTTGGATGACGAGATCCTGCGTGCGCACGGCAGTTTCGACCGCAAGGGCGCGTTGGACACGTTCGACGGCCACGGGTACGCGGTGATGCTGGAACGCCTGGCAGCGGCGCGGCCGGGAGACGACGCGATCTATGCTCCGCGCTTCGACCGCGCGTCGGAAGCATCGATCGGCGGGGCCGTGGAGATCCCGGCCTCGGTGCCGCTCGTCGTCACCGAGGGGAACTACCTGCTGATCGAGTCCGCCCCGTGGCCACGTGCGCGCGCCACCCTGCGCGAGGTGTGGTTTCTGGACCTCGATGACGAGATCCGCCGCGAGCGCCTGATCGCGCGCCACCGGTCGTTCGGGCGATCCGAGACCGAGGCGCGCCGCCGCGCCCTGGGCAGCGACGAGGCCAACGCGCTGCTGATCAAGGCCACGCGCAGCCGCGCCGATTTCGTCTTCCGCTGGGAGCAGCTCGGCTGACTGCGCTTCCGCACGTCGGGAGCACTCACCAAACGCTCGGCCCCGACTCCGCGGGCCGTGAACACCTCGGGGCGGCGTCATTCATGGCGGCTCCGACGGCAGGTGGGGTCGGCGCAACGCATCGCACCGAACCTTGTGCCATGCGTGCACAATACTTGTGCATAGTAATTGTGCATGGCACGATGTGCTCATGAACGCACCTCTACCTGGCGGCATCCAGCTGGACGGGCGCGCCGTGCGGGTGCTCGCCCACCCGCTGCGCTCGCGCATCCTGGGCGAGCTGCGGTTGCGCGGGCCTGCGACCGCGACCGATCTCGCCGCCACTCTCGCGACCAATACCGGCGCCACCAGCTACCACCTGCGCGCGCTGGAGGGTGTCGGGCTCGTCGCCGACACCGGCGACGGAGTCGGGCGCCGCCGGCTGTGGCGCGCCAGCAGCGACAACCACTCGTGGACCAACTCCGCTTTCGCAGGCGACGAGGACGCACAGGCGGCGCTCGGCTGGCTGCGCCGCAACTACATCCGACGCTTCGCGCAGCGTGCCGAGCTCTGGCTCGACGCCGAGTCGTCCTGGCCCGCCGAGTGGGTCGATCTGTTCGGACTCGACGACTCGCTGCTGACCCTCACGTCGGCGCAACTCGCCGAGTTCCGCAGCGAGCTGGCCGCGCTGGTGCAGAAGTACCGCCAGGCCGGCGACGACGATCCCGCCGCGCGCCGCGTCCACTTCGTCGCCCAGAGCATGCCGGTGGAACTCGATCCGCCGTCGGCGCCGTGAGCGGCATCGCCGCGGCGCAGCGGAGCCTTTTTCTGCTCACCGGCCTCCGCTGGCTGCCGGTCGGCGTCGCTCTCGGCGTCACCGTGCTGCTTCCGCTGGAACGAGGGCTCTCGATCGCGGCGATCGGGTCGCTCCTCGCGATCCAGGGTTTCGTGGTGCTCGGGCTCGAGCTGCCCACCGGGGGGCTGTCCGACACCATCGGGCGGCGCCCCGTGCTCGTCGCGTCGGGGATCCTGGCCGTGGCGGCGAGCACGGTGTTCCTGTTCGCGGACTCCTACCTGCTCTTCGCGGCGTCGCTGGTCACCCAGGGAGTCTTCCGGGCGCTCGATTCCGGATCCCTGGAAGCCTGGTTCGTCGACGCAGTGCACGACGAGGATCCCGGCGCCGAGGTGGCCGGGCCGCTGGCGCGCGCGAGCAGCGTCCTCGGAACCGCGATCGCCTCCGGCGCTCTCGCCGGCGGGCTGCTCGTCGTCTGGCACCCGTTCCGCTCCGCGTCGGCATTGATCCTGCCCGTCGCGGTCGCGATCGCGCTGTACGCCTGCTACACGCTGCTCGTCGTCGTACTGGTCCGTGAGCCCGGTCGCCGAGCTGAGCCCAGTCGGCCGTGGCTCACGGCGAGGAGCGCCGTACGTGACGCTCCCCGCGCGATCGCCGGCGGCGTACGGCTGGTCGCTCGGTCGAGGGTCCTGGCGGGGCTGATCCTGGTCGAGGTCTTCTGGTCCGTCGCGATGGTCGCGTTCGAGACGCTCACTCCCCTGCGGATCGAGCAGATCGTGGGCAGCGAGCAGCGTGCTGCCGCGGTGTTCGGCCCCGCGTCGTCGGCCGCATGGGCACTGTTCGCCGTCGGCGCCCTGCTGGCCAGCCGCGCGAGCCGCACCGTCGGCGTGACGTGGATCGCGATCGCAAGCCGACTCGCCAACGGATTCTCCGTCGTCATCATGGGCCTTGCCGCCGGGCTCGTCGGCCTGCTCGTCGGCTTCGGCCTGGCGTACCTCACCCATGGCAGCGCGGGGCCGATGCACGCGGCGCTGCTGCATCGCGAGGCAGACCGCACCACGCGGGCCACCGTGCTCTCCCTCAACTCGATGGTCGCCGGCGGCACCTACAGCGTCGGCATCCTGCTGCTGACCGCGTTCGCGCAGTCCACGTCGATCACGACGGCCATCGTCGTTGGCGGGACGTTCAGCCTGCTCGGCTCGCTCTGCTACCTGCCGGCGCTGCGCCGCGAGCGGGAGGCCGCGCGCTCCGAACTGCGGGTATGACGTCGGTCCCGGAGCCGGGCCGCGTCGCTAGACCCCGGAGTCCGTCCGAATGCACCACGCAGGATCACGCTCTTGCGAGACCACTATTCAGTGTTACTATCTACTGGTAGTCAGTGACATTGACTAGGCGGAGGTGGCCCGTGGGCAAGCAGGCGACGGAGATGCTCAAAGGCATCCTGGAGGGCATCGTGCTGGCCATCCTCTCCGGACGGCCCGCCTACGGCTACGAGATCACCGCATGGCTGCGCGACCAGGGCTTCTCCGACATAGCCGAGGGCACCATCTACGCCGTACTGGTCCGCGCCGAGCAGCGCGGCCTGGTCGACGTGCAGAAGGTCCCGTCCGAAAAGGGGCCGCCGCGCAAGGTGTATTCGCTCAACGCCGAGGGCCGGGAGTACCTCGACGAATTCTGGAAGACCTGGAGCTTTCTGGCCGCACGCCTGGCCGAGCTCCGCGGAGGAGGAATGTGACATGGCAGCGAAATGGTTCGAAATGGTCACCGGATCGCTCGAACAGAAGAAGCAGTACCGGCAGGCGAAGGCGCGCCTCGACGCGCTGCCCGAGCCTTACCGCACCGCCGCAAGCGCCGTCAATCGGTACCTGATGTACTACGGCGGCGTGACCGACGGCGACACGATCGTGCAGATGTTCCTCGACCTCGCCGACCTGTGGGAGCGCGCCGCCGTGGACGGCACTCCCCTGCGCGACATCGTGGGCGACGACCCCGTGGCCTTCGCCGAGACGTTCGCGCAGGCGTACAACGGCCGGCAGTGGATCGACAAGGAGCGCGCCCGCCTGACCCAGGCGATCGAAGAGGCGGAGCGGGGCGAGCCGGCGTGACCGCCGCCATCGCCGCGCGCGGACTGAAGAAGTCCTTCGGGGACCTCGCCGTACTGCGCGGCGTGGACTTCGAGGTGGAGCGCGGCACTGTCTTCGCGCTGCTCGGCGCCAACGGGGCGGGCAAGACGACGGTGGTGCGGATCCTGGCCACACTGCTCGCACCCGATGCCGGATCGGTGACGGTCGCCGGCGCCGACGTGGCGCGGCAGCCCGCGGCCGTACGGGAGTCGATCAGCCTGACCGGGCAGTTCTCCGCCGTCGACGAGATGCTCAGCGGACGGGAGAACCTGGTGCTGGTCGCGCGGCTGCGCCATCTGCGCGATCCCGGACGAGTCGCCGACGAACTCGCAGGCCGCTTCCGGCTCACCGATGTGGCGCAGCGGCGGGTCTCGTCATACTCGGGCGGCATGCGCCGGCGGCTCGACATCGCGATGAGCCTCATCGGCGACCCGCCGGTCGTCGTGCTCGACGAGCCGACGACGGGTCTCGACCCGCAGGCGCGCATCGAGGTGTGGCGAACCGTCCGGCAGCTCGCCGCCGACGGCGCGACCGTGCTGCTGACGACGCAGCAGTTGGACGAGGCGGAGCATCTCGCCGACCGCGTGGCGATCCTCGATCAGGGGCGGATCCTGGTGGGCGGAACCGTGGCGGAGCTCAAACGACTGCTCCCGCCGACGACGACCGAGCTGATCGAGAAACAGCCGAGCCTCGAGGACGTCTTCCTCGCGCTGGTCGGCGGCACGCGCACCCCCAGCAACGAGGAGCAATCACGATGACGACTTTCGTCGGCGACACCGCTGTTCTCACCGGGCGATCCCTGCGGCACGTCACGCGCAGTCCGGACACCGTCATCACGACCGCACTGATGCCGATCGCGCTGATGCTGCTGTTCGTCTACGTGTTCGGCGGCGCCATCGCGCACGGCTCGGGCAGCTATGTCGCCTATCTGGTGCCCGGTCTGCTGCTGATCGCGATCGCATCGGGCGTCTCCTACACCACGTTTCGGCTCTTCCTGGACATGAAGGGCGGCATCGTCGAGCGGTTGCGATCCCTGCCGATCGCGCGCTCGGCCGTGCTGTGGTCGCACGTGCTCACCTCGATGGTGGCCAACCTGATATCGGTCGCGGTCGTACTCGGTGTCGCCCTGCTCCTGGGCTTCCGTACCGGTGCGGACATCGGCGCGTGGCTCGCGGTCGCCGGCATCCTGGCCTTGTTCACCGTGGCGCTGACCTGGCTCGCCGTCATCCCGGGCCTGTCCGCCAAGTCGGCGGACGGCGCCAACGCGCTCGCCTACCCACTCATCTTCCTGCCGTTCATCAGCTCGGCGTTCGTGCCCACGGCCACCATGCCCGGCCCGGTGCGCGCCTTCGCGGAACACCAACCCGTGACGTCGATCGTCAACGCGATCCGGGCGCTGTACGCACAGCAGCCGGTGGGCACCGACATCTGGATCGCCCTCGGTTGGTGCGCCGGCATCCTGGTGGCCGCCTATGCGGTCGCCACGGCGCTCTATCGGCGCAAGGCCGGTTGATGCATCCCGGTCGGCCTCGGGCCCGGGTCAGGCGTAGAAGCCCTCGCGCAGGTTGATGCCGTGCTCCAGCCAGACCTTCAAGGCGGCGAGCATCCCGGTCCACCCCTCGCAATTGCCGAACGCGCTCTTCGCTCCGGCTTCCGTGGGCTGCCAGGACGACTCCGTGATCGTGACGAGTGTGCGCGCCCCGTCGTCGATCGGCTCGAATCCGAAGGTCGTGGTGGTCTGCCCGCTCGCGTCACTGGCCGCCTGACCGGCCCATCGGATGACGAGGCGCCGGGGCGGGTCCGCTTCGACGACGGTGACCGGGAACCGGCCAGGGAAGTCGTGGAAGTCCCAGGTCACGACGGCGCCCATCTCGAGCCGCCCCTGCGCCCCGCCCGTGGTGAAGTAGCGCGAGAGCTGTTCGGGATCGGCGACGGCCTCGTAGACTTCGGAGCGGGGCCGGGTGACGCGTCCGGACACGGTGAACCGCAGTTCGCGCAGCTGCTCCTCGCCGCTCATGACGCGCTCGCGTTGCCGAGCAGGTGCGCCATCTCGGCGAGGTCCTCGCCGAACGGGTCCCGCGGCGTTCGCACGCCACAGGACCGAAGCATGCGCACGTAGTCGGACGCAGCCTTCTCGATGCGCTCGCCCAAGCGGGTCGCGCTGTCACCGGCACCGAAATCGTCGGTGGCCGCGTACACGCCGCGGGGCGAGACGACAGCGTGCAAGTACGAGAACATCGGCCGCAGAGCATGTTCCAGAACCAGCGAGTGGCGGTCGGTGCCGCCGGTCGCGCCGATGAGCACGGGCATGTCCTCGAGCGTCTCCTCGGGAAGCACGTCGAAGAAGGACTTGAAGAGCCCGCTGAACGACGCGTTGAATGCGGGTGTGACGGCGATCAGGCCGTCCGCCGCCGCGACCTGGCCGAAGACGTCCTCCAGCTCCGTCGACGGGAACCCCGCGAGCATGGCGTCGATGATGGCCCGGCCGTACCGGCGCAACTCGATGACGGTCGTCTCGGGCCGAACGCCCTGCTGCTCCAGCTGCTCGACGACGGACGCGGTGATCCGGTCCGCCAGCAGGCGCGTCGTCGAGGGTTCGCGCAATCCGCCGCTCACCACTACCAGTTTCGTCATCCTTGCTCCCTCGCTATCGCTTACTCGTCATTGTGGCCCGCTGCTCCGGGCGACGTGTGGGCAGCCGCGGCGGCTACCAGCGCGCCGTGCGTCGGAGCGTCCGGCACCGACTCCGGGCGCCCGATGGCGAACTCCTTGCGGAGCACCGGGATCACCTCTTCGCCGAGCAGGTCGAGCTGCTCGAGCACCGTCTTGAGCGGCAGCCCTGCGTGGTCCACGAGGAACAGCTGCCGCTGATAGTCGCCGACGTAGTCGCGGAATCCCAGCGTCCGCTCGATCACCTGCTGCGGCGAGCCGACCGTCAGCGGGGTGAGCTCGGTGAACTCCTCCATCGACGGCCCGTGGCCGTAGACCGGGGCGTTGTCGAAGTACGGGCGGAACTCCGCGACGGCGTCCTGGCTGTTGCGGCGCATGAAGATCTGCCCGCCGAGCCCGACGATGGCCTGCTCCGGGCCGCCGTGACCGTAGTGTGCGAAGCGTTCGCGGTACAGGCGCACCATCCGCTGGGTGTGCGAGGCCGGCCAGAAGATGTGGTTGGCGAAGAATCCGTCACCGTAGAACGCGGCCAGTTCGGCGACCTCGGGGGTGCGGATCGAGCCGTGCCACACGAACGGCGGCACGCCGTCCAGCGGCTGCGGCGCGAGGGTGAAGCCCTGCAGCGGCGTCCGGAACTTCCCGTTCCAGTTCACCACGGGCTCGCGCCACAGCCGTCGCAGCAAACCGTAGTTCTCGACGGTGAGCGGGACGGCGGCGCGGATGTCCTTGCCGAACCAGGGGTAGACCGGGCCGGTGTTGCCGCGCCCGAGCATCACGTCGGTACGGCCGTCGGACAGGTGCTGCAGCACCGAGAAGTCCTCCGCGATCTTCACCGGATCGTCCGTGGTGATCAGCGTGGTGGAGGTGGACAGGATCAACCGCTCGGTGCGTGCGGCGATGTACCCGAGCAACGTGGTCGGGGACGACGGGGTGAACGGCGGGTTGTGGTGCTCGCCGGTCGCGAACACGTCCAGCCCGATCTCCTCGGCCTTGAGCGCGATCGCCACGGTCGCCTTGATCCGCTCGTGTTCCGTGATCGTGGTACCGGTGGTCGGGTCTTCGGTGACGTCGCCCACGGTGAAGATGCCGAACTGCATTCCGGGCATTGCGGATCCTCCGGTCCGTGCATGTGACGCCGTCTGGTGCCGGGCGCTGGTGGTATCAGGCGCTGTCGGTATCGGGCGCTGCGGTACTGCCATACAAGCACGCGCGCGGGCGGCGTCGGCGTCATACTCGTTGCCGGACGCTCGACCAGCCGGTATGACGTAATCCTCGGGTCGGGGCCGATGCTAGCGGCCGAGCAGCCGCGGGAACGTGCCGAGGATCAGGGCGCGTAGCTCGTCGGTGTCGGTTCCGTCCGCGGTGCGGATCAGGCCGTAGGCCTGGGCCGGCTAATGCCGACGAAATCCGTCCGCCTCATCGCCAAGAAGATAGCCTCGGCGGTCGCCCAGCATTGACGCGGGCGCACCGATGTCACATGTGACGGCGTCGTCTCGTCTCGGGTATACGGAGCAGGTTCTGGGGACCGAGGGAGACGATCATGAAGGTACTGGTGGCAGGCGGGACCGGAGTGGTGGGACGGCGGTTGGTGCCGCAGCTCATCGCGCGTGGGCACGAGGTGACGGCGACGACGACCAGCGAGGCGAAGCTGGCCGGCCTGGAGCGGATGGGGGCGCACGCTGTCGTGATGAATGGTCTGGACGCGGTGTCGGTCGGTGCGGCAGTGGCAGCCGCCGGGCCCGACGTCATCGTCCACCAGATGACGGCGATCCCCCCGAACCTGGATACCCGGCATCCGGAGCGGGCGTTCGCCACGACCAACCGGCTGCGCGCGGAGGGAATCGACCACTTGATCGCAGCGGCCGGGGCGGCCGGCGTGCCGCACATCGTCGCGCAGAGCTATGCGAGCTGGAACGGCATCCGCACAGGCGGCTGGGTCAAGGGCGATGACGATCCGTTGGATCCGGGGCATGTGGCCACCCCGTCGCTGCGTCATATCGAGGAGGCGTTGCTGCCGGTGGGTGGTGCCGTGCTCCGATACGGCTGGCTGTACGGACCGGGGGCAAGCGCCGGCCTGGTCGGGCCGGTCCGCGCCAGGAGGTTCGCTCTCGTCGGGAGCGGCACCGGATACGCGTCATGGGTGCACGTGGACGATGCGGCGAGCGCCACCGTGTCCGCCGTGGAGCTGACGGCGTCGGGGGTGTACAACATCGTGGACGACGATCCTGCACCTGTCGGCCAATGGCTCCCGTACCTCGCATCGCAGCTGGGCGCGAAACCACCGTTGCACCTGCCGGCGTGGCTGGCCCGGCCGCTCGCCGGCGAATTCGTGGTGGGGATGATGACCGAGGGTCGCGCCTTCTCGAATGCGAAGGCCAAACGGGAGCTCGGCTGGCAGCTGCGTTTCCCCTCCTGGCGCCAGGGGTTCAGGGAGGGGTTGGAGTGAGCCGCACGCGGGAGTTCGAAGAGCTGCGGCCACTGCTCTTCTCCATCGCCTATCGGATTCTCGGCAGCGTGAGCGAGGCGGAGGATGCGGTACAGGAGAGCTGGCTGCGCTACGACGCCGCCACGAGCCACCCCGCATCTCCCAAGGCGTTCCTGGCGGCGGCGGTGACCCGCCTTTCGATCGACATGTTGCGCTCGGCGCGCGTCCGGCGGGAGCAGTATGTCGGGGCTTGGCTGCCGGAGCCACTGGCCTGCGATCCCTATGACGATCCGGAGCGTGCGGCCGAACTCGCGGACTCCGTCTCCATGGCGGCGCTGCTGCTGCTCGAACGACTCAGCCCGCTCGAGCGAGCCGTCTTCGTGCTGCGGGAAGTCTTCGCGTTCGACTTCGCCGAGATCGCCTCCGCTGTCGAACGCTCGGAGGCGGCATGCCGACAACTCGCGGCGCGGGCGCGGCGTCACATGAGCGACGGCCGCCCCCGATTCGACACCGACAGACAGGAACGCGAGCGTCTGGCGGCGCGGTTCTTCGATGCGTTGCACGACGGCGACGTGGCGGCTCTGCGGCACATGCTCACCGCGGACATCCAGCTGAGCTGGGACGCCGGCGGCAACGCACCGCAATGGGCTCGGCCCGTCGTGGGCGTCCACAACGTCGCCCGCGTACTCGCGACGACCGTCCCGCAATTCGTTCGGATCGGCGGCCATGTGGAGTCCAGCCGGATCAACGGCCAACCCGGCGCCATTGCCCGGGATCGTGGCGGGAAGGTGGTCGGCACGATCGCATTGGACATCCTCGGCGGGCAGGTCCAGGCCATTCGCATGATCGTGAATCCGGACAAGCTCGGTCACCTCGGACCCGTTGCGGACGTGTGGCAGGTGGTGCGCGACACCTACGGCGCCGGCCGGCGGCCCTGATCGGCGCCGACCACGGCAACCACCACGGAGACGATCACGGTTCGCGTAACGGAAACCCCGCGACCAATGCGGTGTCCACCCCGAGCGGCCCGACGGGCTGGGCGCCTGCCGGCGATCCAAGAGGATCGGTCCTGCCGGGCAACGGGTCGCGGAAGAACCGCGCATTGTCATCGGCATGGATCCGCCATTCGTCGGGCAGGTCGTCGCCGTAGTAGATCGCCTCGACCGGGCACACCGGCTCGCACGCGCCGCAGTCGATGCACTCGTCCGGGTGGATGTAGAGCGAGCGCTGCCCTTCGTAGATGCAATCCACCGGGCATTCCTCGACGCAGGCCCGATCGATGATGTCGATGCAGGGTTCTGCGATGACGTAGGTCATGACGAAACTCTCTTTCCGGGCAGGGTGCCTCCGACGTGGGCCGCCACTATCTCCTGGCGAAGATCTCGCCGGCGCGAACGTTCCCTTTGAAGAGATTGCGGGCTATTCCCTGCAGGTTCACTTCGTCGGACCCGTCATAGATGCGCTCGACCCGGAGGTCTCGATACCACCGCTCGATCGGGGATTCCTTCGCATAGCCGACGGCGCCGTGGATCTGCAGCACGTGGTCGACGACGCGGTTGACCATCCGCGCCACGTAGACCTTGTTGACGTAGGCGTCATGCCGGTAGTCCAACCCCTCGCCTGCCACGGTGGCGGCGTGATAGACGAGCAGTTTCGCGGCCCGCAGCTCCGATTCGCACTCGGCGATGGCGAATGCCACGTTCTGGTAGTCCGTCAGGGGCTTTCCCTGAATGGACCGATTGCGCGCCCAGTCGATGGCCATCTCGAGCAGTCGCGCCGCGGTGCCGAGGTTCTTCGCGGACAGGACGAAGGCACGGTTGCGGTAGATGAAGCCCATGGCCCGAGCGAAACCCTGGTTGACGTCACCGAGCACGGCCGAATCCGGCACCACGACATTGTCGAAGTGCACCGAACCGACCTTGTCGCGACAGCCCATGATCGGGATCGGTGACGAGGTCCACCCGCACTGCCGGTCGACGAGGAAGCTCGTGATCCCGTCGCCGTCCGGCGTGCTGGTGCGCGCGAACACGATGGCGAAGTCGGCGTAGTCGGCGTGGGTGATCCACGTCTTCTCGCCGTTCAGCACCCAGTTGTCTCCTTCACGCCGCGCCGTGGTGCGCATGGCGAGTACGTCGGATCCGCCGCCGGGTTCGCTGATGGCGATGCACGGCTGCCGCTCGCCCTCGATCGTCGGAACAAGGTAGTCGCGCCGTTGCTCCTCGTTGCAGCCGTACAGCGTCGGCAGGGCCGAACCACCGAACTCGAAATCGACGAAGGTGCGTCCGAGTTCCTCGAAGATCAGCGCCTGGGTCAAGGGCGGCAGGTCCGCGCCGCCGAGTTCCTCCGGCGTGTCGATGCCCCAGAGACCCGACCTGCGCCCACGCTGCTGCAATTCGCGCCGCTCGTCGCGGCTGAGCCCCGGGCTGGCGCCGTGTTCGCCCGCGATCTCCCGCTGGATCAGCACCTTTTCGTAGGGCAGAAGCTCCCGCGTGACGAAATCACGCACCGTCTGCCGGACCATGGCGTTCTCGTCGCTCAGTCGGACGAATGACATCCCCTGCCCCCTAGGTGGTTTCGTTCGCCGCTGGCTGAGAGGCTGCGCCGATGATCTGCCCGGTGTGCTCACCGATGGCGGGGGGCGGCAGCCGATAGGACGCCGGCGTCGCCGACATGTCGATGGGCGCCTTGACGGTGCGTATCGGCCCCAGAGTCGGGTGGCGCACTTCGACGACCGAACCGTTGACCCGGGCCTGCTCGTCGCCCAGGGCCTCGGGCAGCGTACGGATCGGCGCGCACAGCACTCCCTCGCGTTCGAAGCGCGCCAACCAGTTCGCGGCCGTGTCCGTGGTGATTACGCCGGCGAAGATCGCGTGCAATTCCTCGCGCCGGGCGTCCATCTTCGCCCTCGTATCGAAGCGGTCGTCCTGGGCGAGATCCGTCGGCAAGCCCAGTGCCCGACAGATCCGGCTGAGCGCATCCTGCTTGAAGGCACCCACCACGCAGATCGGTGAGTCGGCCGTGTGGAACACGCCGGTGAGCGGCATGGTCGCCCAATTGATCTCATAGCCGCGATTGAGTTCCATCGCGGCTTCCTGCATTTGCATATGCAGCATCGAGTCGAGCATGTTCACCTCGACCCGTTGGCCGCGTCCGGTCCGCTCCCGGTAGTAGAGCGCCATCAGCACACCTTGGACCAGATGCATTCCGGTCGTGTAGTCGCACAGGCTGGTGGTGTAGATGTTCAACGACCCGTCCGGCCCGGCGCTGCGTCCCAGCACTCCGGAATACGCCTGGGCGATCACGTCCTGCCCACCCTGTTCGGCGAGCGGGCCGCGGGAACCGAATCCGCTGCCGGCCGCCCAGATGACCCGCGGGTTGACCTTCCGCACGTCTTCGTAACCGAACCCCAGGCGTTCCATCACGCCGGGCCTGAAATTGCTGACCACCACATCGGATGTCGCGACCAGTTCCATCACCCGAGCGTGCACGGCCGGATCGCGGAGGTCGGCCAGCACCGACCGCTTGTTGCGGTTGATGGACAGGAAGATCGGGTTGTCGAGGCCGGCCGGGTCCGCGATCGACGTCCGCGACAGATCGCCCAGGTCCGGACGTTCGATCTTGATGACATCGGCACCGTAGTCGCCGAGCATCTGCGTGCAGGACGGACCCATGAAGACCTGGGTGAAGTCGATGACGACGATGCCGTGCAGCGGCCCGCCCGTATCGACGGTCACGGGCGCCGGCAGCTCGTGCGCGGCCGCGGTCGCGTGCCCTGCGGTGTCGATCACGGTACTTCCTCTCACGTTCAGGTCCCCGCTCTCCAGTTCTTCGCCGACCACTTGACGGAATCGGCCGCGACCGCGTCCAGCTCCGCCTCCGTCAGGCCGCAGTCGTCACGCGCATGGTCGTATTCCCGGTCGATGTCGGTGTCGAAAAGGTACGTGCCGTCGCTCGCGATCGAGACCGGAACCCCGGCGCGCACCAATCTCGCCAACGGGTGCTCGCGATAGGTGGGTGCGACACCGATGTTGACGTTGCTGGTGGGGCACACATCCAGGCAGACCTGCTGCTCCACCAGTCGATCGACCACCGCGGGATCCTCGATGGCGCGTACGCCGTGCAGGATCCGGTCCGGCTGCAGGAGTTCGAGCGTGCGCGCAACGGACTGCGGTCCGGCAGTCTCCCCGGCGTGCGGCACACACATCAATCCGGCCCGGCGGGCGTACTCGAAATGGTCGGCGTACCACTCGGCGGGGCCGGCGGGCTCCGGGCCGACCAGCCCGAGACCGGTGACGCCTTCGCCCGCATAGCGCGCTGCCATCCGCGCCACCTCCCAGCCGGCGTCGGCGCCTTCCGCGCGCTGGATACCGAGCATCAGCCCGAAGCGATCGCGCGGGAATGCCCCGAGCACGGTCTCGACGATCGCCTCGGCCGGGCCGAGCCGTCCGCCGTAGGAGGCCGGACACAGGTTGACCTCGGTGAACGTGACCCCGCGTGCATCCTGGTCCTCGACCAGCTCGGCGGCCACGCGGCGCAGCACCTCCAGGTCGAGGACCAGGTCACGCGCCGCCTCGTACTGCGGGGAAAAGACCGAGAAATCCGGGTACGGCGCCTGCAGCGGAACCGGCAAGCCGCTCCGGGCCGCCAGTTCCCGCGCCGTGGACGGCCGCAGGCACGCCTCGAGGTGCAGGTGCAGTTCGGCCCGGTCCCGCTTCGGCGCGGCCGCCTTCGGTTCAGCGATCATGGCCGAGGTAGACCGTCTTGGACCAGGTGTAGAACTCGAGGGCCGCCTCGCCCTGTTCCCGGAACGTGTTGGTGCTCGACGCCTTGACGCCGCCGAACGGCACGTTGAGGTCCAGGCCTGCGGTGGGCCGATTCACCTTGATCACACCGGCGTGCGCGCGTGCGGCGAAGTGCTGCGCGGAAGCGAGATTCGTGGTGCAGATGCCCGCCGCCAGCCCGTAGGCGGAGGAGTTGACCGCCTCGATGGCCGCGTCCAGGTCGGTCGTCGGCAACACGGCGATCAGGGGTCCGAAAACTTCGTCGGTGACGACGGAGTGGTCGGCCGGCAGTCCGGTGACCACGGCCGGCCGCAGCAGCCGCCCGTCGGACTCGCCGCCGATCAGATTGCCGTCGGCACGGGCCTTCTCGAGCGCGGCGAGGTCGGTCGCCAGCTGCGCGTCGGAGACGACCGGACCCATCATCGCGCCGTCGGCGAGCCCGTCACCGGGAACGATCGTCGCCGCCACCTTCGCGAGCGCGTCGACGAACGCGTCGTGGATTCCCCCGGTGGCGATCACCCGCGAGGTCGCCGTGCAGGCCTGGCCCGTCAGGCCGAAGCCGCCCGCGGCCGCCACCGCCGCGGCCACGTCCGGATCGGCGTCGTCGAGAACGACCAGGGCGTTCTTGCCGCCCATCTCGAGCTGGACCCGCCCGCGGCGCCCCTGCACGACTCCGCGGATGTGCTCGCCGACCTTCGTCGATCCGGTGAACGAGATCGCCGCGACGTCGGGGTGCGCAGCGAGCGCTTCCCCGACGACCGATCCCTTCCCGTTGACGATGTTCAGCACGCCGTCGGGCAGACCCGCCTCGGCAAGGACCGAGGCCAGGTTGTGAACGGAACGCGGAGTCAGCTCCGCCGGCTTGAGGACAACGGTATTCCCGCTGATCAATGCGGGCGCGAGCTTCCATGCGGGAATGGCGATCGGAAAATTCCACGGAGTGACGAGCCCGACCACTCCCAGCGGCTCCCGTCGGGTGTACACCATGGTGTCCGGGGTGTTGCTGGGGAACACGTCGCCGCTGGCCCGCCAGCCCAACGAGCCGAAGAAGCGGAAGACGTCGATGGCGCGGCGAACCTCGCCCATCGCCTCCGCGAGGGTCTTGCCCTCTTCGCGAACCAGGTCCTCCGCGACCGCGCGCTGCCGGGACCGCAGCAGATCCGCCGCGTCCAGCAGGATCGCTCCGCGCTTCGGCGCGGGAAGGGCCTCCCATGCCGGTTGTGCCGCCTGAGCGGCGGCCACGGCATCGGCCACCGTCGCGGCCGTGCCGCTGGCCACCACCGCGACGACGGAATCGTCGAAGGGGTTCCGGGACTCGACTTCCGGCTGTCCCACCCACTCGCCGCCGATGAAATGCCGAAGTTCCAGTGCTGCCGTCATCAAAGATCAAGACCTTTCGTGCTGCTGGTTTCTGTTGTCCTGTTGTGGCCGATGCTACGGTCGGTCAGGTGGCGGGCCGCGTTGCGGAGCAAGGAGTCTCGCTATCTCCCGTCGGGCAGCACCGCAGCGAGATGTCGACCCAGCTGCTCGCTCAGCGTGTCCGGCATCATGCGGCCCGGCAGCCGCACGCCCGCCTCGGCGATCAGCCCGCGCATGCGCAATGCCTCCTTGCGAATCGCCAGCGCGATACCCGGCTGCTGCTCGAAGACGGCCAGCGGAAGATAGGGCAACCACGCTTGGCGTGCCGCCTCGTAGCCGCCGTCCTGCCATGCCTGGATGCAGGTGAGGAGGCCTTCGGGAACCGAGAAGCCCGTCATCGCACCGGCGGCGCCGGCGGCGAGTTCGTCGAGCAGACCGATACCGCCGAGGCCACCGAACACCGGCACATCCAGCCCATCGGCGAGGGTGCGCACCGCGACCGCGGTCGGCGGCGCCTCTGCCTTCACCGCCGCGCAGAACGGCTTGTCGCGCAGCGCCGCGACCAGGACCTCGGGGCGGATCGAGATCCCACTCACCGCCGGGTAGTCCTGAGCCACGATCCCGAGGCCGGTCGCCTGATGAATCGCGTTGAAATGATCGATGAGCGTGGTCGGCACGGTGCTGTTGATCTGCACCATCGCACCGACGATACGGTCGCCGGCGACATCCTGAGCCTTGCGCACCTCGTCGATCGCCACCCGCGTGCTCAGGCTCGTGGCACCCACGACGAGCGGCAGATCGCAGGTGTCGGCGGCGATTTCGACGATGGTCGCGCGTTCCTGGTCGGTGAGCCGTGCTGCCTCGCCGAACACTCCGAGCACCGTCAGACCGGTCGCTCCGACCGCTTGATAGTGCTCGCACAGGCGCGCGACGCCTGCCTCATCCAGGTCGAAGACCGAGCCGTTGAACGGCGTCGCGAGCACGCCCCAGACTCCGGGCTCGAGCGGTGTCACCATCAGTTCTCCTTATTCCAATGTTTCTGCTCTGGCATTGACAATCGTTGCGGCGAAAAGGCTTTCGGCCGGTCACCGGCCGGTCCAGTGCGGCGGTCGCTTTTGCTGGAAGGCCGCCAGACCCTCGACCGAATCTTCGCTGTCGAGCGCCTCGATCAGCACCTCGGAACGCTGCGACTGGGCCTCCCGCGCGCTCAGGTGCCCGGTGGTGGAGACCATGTGCTTGATGGCCCGCAGGGAGCTCGGCGCGCAGGCGAGGACATCGTCGACCCAGCGCTGCACGGCCGCGTCGAGTTCCGCCAGTGGCACCACCTCGTTGACGAGCCCGAGGCGATGCATCTCGCCGGCGGAGACCTTGCGTCCGGTCAGCAGAATGCCCATCGCCTGGTTGTGCGGGATCTTGCGGACGAGCTGCGCGATCCCGCCGTCGAGCGGAATGCGCCCGACCCGCGGTTCCGTGAGCCCGAAAACCGCCGACTCCGCGGCGATGACGATGTCCGCCCCCAGAACCACTTCCATCCCGCCTCCGAGCGCGTATCCGTTGACGCGGGCGATGACCGGTACATCGAGCGTCTGGCGCATGCTCAGGCCGCCGAACCCGTCGGGGCTCCGCGCCGCCCAGTACTCCAGGCCGGTGCGGCCGACTGCGGCAGCCGACATATCGGCCCCGGTGCAGAAGGCTCGCTCGCCTGCGCCGGTCACCACGACGGCGAACACCCGACGGTCCTGCTCGACCTCGCGCCACAGGTCTGCCAGCACCGATTCGGCGCGCGCGTCGAGCGCGTTGAGCACGGCCGGCCGGTCGAAGGTGACGCGTGCCACGTTGCCGTCGAGCTCGTATCGGATGCCGGCCGCCGCGCGTTCGTCCGCGGACAGGTGCGGACCACGGGATTCCGTCATGCCTCGGCCACCTGTCCTGCCGAGCGGCCGGGTTGCGCCAAGCCCGCGGCGTTTCCGGGCGCGATGCGCCCCAACACCTCGTCGGTGTGCTCGCCGAGCCGGGGCGGGAACAGCCGCACCCGCGCGGGCGTGTCGGACAGCTGCACCGGGTTGCCGATCGCCTTGACCATGCGGCCCTTCTCGTCCTCGCCCAGCTCGATGATCATCCCGTTGACGATGGTCTGCTCGCTCTCCAGCGCGTCGGCCAGCGACGTGACCGGTCCGCACAGGATGTCCTGCGCTTCGAGACGCTGCATCCAGTAGTCGGTGGTGTTCGTCCGGTACCTCTCCCGGAAGATCGCCTGCAGCTCGGACCGGCGGGCGATCTGACGTTCGGTCGTGCTGTATTCGGGCCGCGCCGAGAGGTCCTCGTCGAGCTCCAGTGCGATCGAGATGTCCTGCAGCGGGTTCTGCTTGAACGCACCGACCATGCAGATGGCGCCGTCGGCGGTCGGGAACGCACCGGACAGCGGCATCGCACCCCAGTTGACCTCGAATCCGCGGTTCATCTGCATGCAGGCCTCCTGCATCTGCATGGCGAGCATCGAGTTGTACAAGGACACGTCGACCTTCTGGCCGCGCCCGGTCTTCTCCCGGGCCATCAGGGCCAACAGGACGCCCTGCGCCAGGTGCATCCCGGTGGTGAAATCGCAGAGCGCGGTGGGGTACGTCCGGATCTCCTGGCTCGGGTCGTTGCGGCGGAACATCACGCCCGTGTACGCCTGGGCCAATACGTCCTGCCCGCCCTTGTACTCGTACGGTCCCGTCTCGCCGAATCCGGTTCCCTGCGCCCAGATCAGACGGGGGTTGATCTCGGCCAGCGCCTCGTACCCGAATCCCATCCGATCCATCACCCCGGGCCGGAAGTTGGAGATCACCACATCCGCGGTCTTCACCAGCGCGAAGACCGCCGCCTTCCCCTCCGCAGACTTGGTGTCGAGTTCGATGCTGCGCTTGTTGCGGTTGGTGGCCAAGAAGACCGGGTTGTTCAGGCCCGCCTCGTCCGGATACGAGTGACGGATCAGGTCGCCCGTGCCGGGCCGCTCCACCTTGATCACGTCCGCGCCGAAATCGCCGAGGACCTGCGTGGCGCTGGGCCCCATGGTCACCTGGGTGAAGTCGAGAACGACAACGCCGTCCAGCGGCAGTACCTGTCCGGTCACGAGATCATTTCCAATTCGTCGTCATCGATCGTGGCATTGGCAGATGGCACATCGCCGGGATCGGCGCCTTGTTCCCGCATGGCAGCCTGGATCTGCTTGGCCGGGACGTCCCGCACCAGGATGCCGTCCTTGACTGCGATCGCACCGGCGATTCCCGCCGCCTGGCCCATCGCCATGCACGGCGGAATCTCCCGCGAAGTGCGCTGGGCCTGCGGCGTCGCCGAGTAATGCTTTCCGGCGACCAGGAGTTGATCCACTTCCCGCGGCAGCAGCGCACGATACGGCGTGTAGTAGTCGCGGCCCCGGGCCACCGAGTCCTCGAAGTAGCGCCGAGTCCGGATATCGTCCTGCGTCACCACGTACTCGCCGCGCAACAGGCGGGTCTGCCGCACCCCGATCTGCTGTGCGGTGTCCACCAGGAAGGCCTTCTCGAAACCGGGAAGCTCACTGCGTATCACATCGAGAGCCGCCGCGATGCGCTCGCGTGCCGCGAACTCGGCGGCAGTCAGCGACACCGGATCGGCGCCGTCATAACCGGTCAGGTGCGGGCAGTTGCACCACACCACGCCCGGCGACGGGGTCTTGAGCCACCACAGTTCCCATGCGCCACCCAGCAGCCGCTTGATCTTGCGATTGATCGCACGCGTCTCGCGGGGATTCGCCTGCTCGAAGGCCTCCGCGGCGTCGGTGTCCACCCCGCCGAGACGGAAGACCAGCGTCACCAGGTAGCGGTCATGGGTGAAGTCGGCACCCGCTCGCGAGGCGACGTCGATGTCGCCGGTGGTATCGATGACGACCTCGCCCTTGATGGCCTGCGGGCCCGCTTTGGTCTCCACGACCACGCCGGACATCCGGCCGTCCTCCACCAGCGGCTGGGTGAACCAGCTGTGCAGGCGCAGGTCGACGCCGCTTTCCTGGACGATGTCGTTGGAGACCTGCTTCCACCCGTCCGGGTCGAACGCCGCGGCGAAGCAGATCGGTTTCGGGTTGATGTGCGACTGGAAATCGTAGGTCCCCCAACGGCCCCACTTGGCCCACATCTCCGCGGAGGAGTAGCGATCCTCCTCCGGCGGATACACCGCTTGGCCACGGGCCTTAAGGCGATCGATGTACTCGGAGACGATCCCGGTGGTGGTGATCTCGGAGCCGTTGCACATATCGTCCAGCACCAGGACCATCCCGCCGGACGCCATGCCGCCGAGCGACGAATAGCGCTCGAGAAGCGTCACCGATGCACCCGAACGTGCGGCCGCGGCGGCCGCTCCCACACCGGCAGGCCCACCACCGACCACGATGATCTCCGATTCGGCCACGATCGGAACTTTCCGCGAGGGCAATTCCACGCTGTCTCGCCGCCCAGCACGAGCCGTCTCATCACCGATACCCGGATTCGTCATGCCGCCTCCTCAGCGTCCCACGTCACTACAAACTTCTCGATAATTCCGATGACAGCAAAGAAGACTGTGGCGAATATGGACGCGACAATCATGGTCGCCCACAACAACGGAACCCGGAAGTTATAGGTCGCCTGAATGATCAAATAACCCAGGCCCTGCTGGGAGCCGATCCACTCCGCGACGATGGCCCCGATGACGGATGCCGTCGCCGCGATCTTCAACGATGAGAACAAGTACGGCAGCGACGCATAGATGCGCACTTTGAAGAACACCTCGCGCCGGCTTGCGGACAGCACCTTGAACAGCTCCAGCGACTGCGAGTCCACAGCCTGCAGGCCGCGCGTCATGTTGACCAGGGTCGGGAAGAACGAGATCAACGCCGCGATGATGATCTTCGGCGAGTATCCGTAGCCGAGAATGACGACCAGCACCGGCGCGATCGCGACGATGGGAACGGTACGGATGAAGACCGCGACGGGAAAGAATGCCCGCTCCATCGTCTTCCAGTGCACGAACACGATCGCCAGGATGATGGCACCGATGTTTCCGGCGAGGAATCCGAGAACGCTTTCGAGCGCGGTCGGCCAGAGATTGTCCAGTAGGACCGCGTAATCCTCTCGGAACGATTTCAGAACATCGATGGGCGACGGGATGATGTAATCCGGAATGCGGAAGATCAGCACGATCAGCTGCCAGAGCACCACCAGCGAAACGATCGTCACCAGCGGGGGCATCATTTTGCGCCAGGTGTTGCGGCGCCTGCGCCGCGATGAGGGGGTGCCGGCACGCGCGGTGCGGGCAGACAAGGCAGTCTCGGTCATGATTTCTCCAACAGGTGACGCAGATGGCTGGCCATCCGGCCGAATCGCGGGTCATCGCGCGACTCCATCGTTCTGGGGTACGGCAGGTCGATGGGCACGACCTCATTGATGCGTCCCGGATGCGCCGACATGACGACGACCTGCTGCGACAGGAAGACAGCCTCCGGTATCGAGTGCGTGACGAACACGATCGTGGTCCCGGTCTCCTCCCAGATCCGCAACAGTTCCACGTTCATCCGGTCGCGAGTGATTTCGTCGAGCGCCCCGAACGGCTCGTCCATGAGCAAGACCTTCGGCGCGCAGATCAGCGCCCTGGCGATGGAGACCCGCTGGCGCATGCCACCGGACAACTCGTGGGGATAGGCCTTCTCGCGCCCCTTGAGGCCCACCAGGTCCAGCAGCTCCTCCGCGGAGCGGGTGCGCCGGCCCTCCGGCACACCCCCTCCCACTTCGAGCGGCAGCCGGACGTTGCCGATCGCGGTGCGCCAGGGCAGCAGAGCGGAATCCTGGAAGACGAATCCGATGTCACGGTTCGTGCGCCGGTCGCGTGGCGACGAACCCAGCACGCTGACGTCACCGCTGGTCGGCTCGATCAGATCGGCCAGAATCCGCAGTAGGGTGGACTTACCGCACCCGGACGGACCCAGCAGCGAGGTGAAGCCGCCCGCCGGCAGAGTCGCCGTCACATTCGACAGGGCGGTCACCGAGCCGCGGTCACCGTCGAATCGCATGACGACATCGGCCACGGCGATCGGCGGAGCCGCCGTGGACGCGGTCATGACGCCTTCCCCACCTTCGGCCGGGAACCTGCTGTCGCGTTGAGGATCTCGAGGGTCATGACGTCGTCAACGCTGGGTGTGGCGCCCTTGAACTGGCCGAGCTTGGCCCAGAGGTCGAGTTGGCTCTGCCACTGGTCCTTTGCCATGGTCCCCCAGCCGTCCTTGGCGGTGTTCTCGTCGAACATGTAGCTCATGAGCTTCTGACCGCCGGCGAGCTGCGGCTCCTTCTTCAGGCCGCTGAACTGCTTGAGCAGCATGTCGGTTGCCTCGTCCGGGTTCTCGTATGCGTACTGCCAGCCACGGCCGGTGGCCTCCAGGAAGGCGGCCAGGTCGTCGGCACGCTTCTCGATCACGTCGTCCGTCGCGATGTACAGGTTGGCGTATGACGGAATACCCGCATCGCCCAACGTCATGGCGTGGTACTTGTCCTCCAGCGGCGCGTAGGACTGCAGATTCGTGGTCCAGCCCGTGAAGCCGTCGATGCGGCCGGTCACCAGCGGCGTCACCTCGCTGCCGACGACCTGGACGTCGACCTTGCTCGGATCGATGCCGTTCTGCGCCAGCACTGCCTGGACCAGGATCTGGCCGGTGGACTGCGTGCCGATGGTCTTCCCGATGAGATCCTCGGGCTTGAGGATCGGATTCGAATCCTTCGAGATGATCGCCCAAGGCCACGCTTGCAGACCGCTGGCGAACGCCTTGACCGGAACGCCCTGGGATCGACTGAGCATGATCGCCGGCGACGACGACGTCTGCGCGAAGGTCACGGCGCCGGACGCCGCAGTCGTGACGGGATCCACCGACGATCCGCCGGGGCGGAACGTGAGGTCGAGGCCGGCTTCCTTGTACCAGCCCTTCTGAGCAGCGACGACGTCCCCGAGCACGCCGTTGTCGCCGACCCACGCGATCTGGTAATCCACGGAAGCGGCCTTGCCGCCACTGCTTGCCGGAGCGCTCGCCTGTGAAGGAGTCGCCGCGTTGCCGCCGGTATCGGAGCCGCATGCGGCGGTGAGCAGAGGCAGCCCGAGCATTGCTCCGCCGAGCAGCGTGGAACCGCTGTAGAGGAATCGGCGGCGGCTGATGACGAGAGGCGGCTTGTTGGACGACGAAGCAGACATGAGTGGGGCTCCTTTGCGGATGGGCAGGGCGGCGTCGGGCGAGACGTCGTCCGGTCGGTCAGACGCGGTCCAGTCGGTCGGGTCTGTGTTTTCCGGTACGTCGAATAGCTGGGTCAACGTGTTCGTCGTTGATCCCAGATGGTGTCGAGCCTGATGGTGCAGTGGTGCTGAGCTACCGAGCCGTGGATGGATGGGTGTCGGTGACAGGTCAGACGATGCGGCTACGGCGAATCAGAAGGTTGGCGGGGTGATGACCCACAGTGCTTTCACGACAGAGGTCCCGCGGTTCGAGTACCAATGTGGAATTGTGCTGGCGTACGTGATCGAATCTCCAGGTTCGAGGTCGTACGGGACGCCGTCCAGCCAGACGGTGTGCTTGCCCTCGAACAGGAAACCGAACTCCTCCCCAGGGTGCTGGAAAGGCGTGGGTTCGGAACTGTAGCCGGGCGGCTCCTCCACCCAGACCGCCTCCATCGCGTTGCGCAACGACGGGGTCAACAGTTCGTGTACCGATCCCTCGTCGCTGCCGTGAAAATCCAGCGGCCGGCGCTCGTGCGAGCGAACCAGCGGCGACGGGCTTTCAACGTCGTGCAGCAGTTGCGCGAGCGGCACACCCAGTGCGTGGGAGATCTGAACGAGGGTGTTGAAGGAGGGGTTGCCCTTCCCACGCTCGATCATGCTGATGTGACCGATGGAGACGCCTGCGGTATCGGCGAGCTCCTGGAGCGTGTACTTGTGCTGTTCACGCAGGGCGCGCAGTCGCCCGCCTACTTGCTCCATGAGCAGACTGACTGTGGTCACTGTCACCCCCGAATCGACTGGGTTTCAGCATGGGTGAAGATTTTCACTATGTCAACCCGGGGTGCAGCGAAATTTCAACCGGATCGATACAGTCGTGCGACACGTGGCGTCTGATCGAAGAAAGGAACGATATGGATCTCGGACTCAGCGGCAAGAACGCGCTGGTGTGCGCTTCGACCGCCGGCCTAGGGCTGGCCATTGCCGAAGCATTGTCGACCGAGGGAGCACGCGTCGTCATCAGCGGCCGTCGCGAGGAACGTGCCAGGGAGATCGCGTCCCGCCTCCCGCGAAGCGTCGCCGTTCCGTGCGATGTGACCGCGCCGGGAGCGGCACAGCAATTGGTGCGCGAATCCAAGGAGGCGTTGAACGGCGACATCGACATCGTGGTACTGAACGGCCCCGGGCCGAAGGCCGGCACCGCGGCCGGACTGAGCGCCGGCGACCTGCGAGCCGCGATCGAGACCCTGCTCATCTTTCAGCAGGAGGTGGCGGAGTTGCTCCTGCCGGGGATGTGTGCCCGCGGCTGGGGCAGGGTCCTGTCCGTCGGCTCGAGCGGCGTGCTCGAACCGATCCCGAACCTGGTGCTGTCCAACGTCGGCCGCTCCGCACTCGCCGCCTATCTGAAGACGCTGGCCGGGGAGGTCGCCGGGGATGGCGTCACCGTCAACATGTTGCTGCCCGGCCGCATCGACACCGATCGCGTGCGCGCCCTGGACAACGCTCGCGCCCAGCGGGAGGGCCGCGCCGCCGCTGACGTGGCAGCGGACTCCGCATCGTCGCTCCCGGTGGGCCGCTACGGCTCCCCTGCCGAGTTCGGCGCCATCGGCGCGTTCCTGTGCTCCCAGCAGGCGGGCTACATCACCGGCTCCGCGATCCGCTGCGACGGCGGCATGTCACACCGGCTCTGAGCACCGCAGACTGCTCGCAGAGCGGCCCGGCATCCCTCGCGTCCGACGCGAGGCTGCCGGGCTGCTCTGCTCTCGGCCCTTGCGCCGGACCGATTCACCACCTACAGTCGGGCACATGACAGACGTCCTACCAGTTGGCGCCTCGGCTGCCGCACCCGGATCGGCCCTGACAGCTGCGTTGCGCCAGCGCCAGAGCACCCCGAAGCTGGTAGCCGACGAAATTCTCGGCTGGATCGAACGCGGCGAATACAAGCCGTCCGATCCGCTGCCGTCCGAACGAGACCTGCAGCAACGATTCGGCGTGAGCCGCGTCGTGGTGCGCGATGCACTGGTCCGGCTGCAGGCCGTAGGGCTCGTCACGGTCGAACACGGACGCGGCTGCTACGTCAGCGACGCCCTCGTCGATTGGTCCAGCGGGCCCTTCCGCATATGGATGGACACCCATCGGCTCGAGATCATCAACCTGCTCAAACTTCGGCGCGCCCTGGACGGCCTGGCCGCTGAGGAAATGGCATCCACCCACGATGCCGCCGCCATGAAGACCGTCGCCGACGCGGAACAGGCGTTCTCCGACGAAGTGGGCGGTGAGGCAGATGCGGTACGCCTCGCCAGCCTCGACAAGGCCTTCCACGTCGCGATCGCCGACGCGAGTGGCATGACGATCATCGCTCAGCTGCTGCACGAACTCGACGGTCATGCGGCGAACCTGCACCGCACCACGATGGGCATCGAAGGCCGGCCGCGGCAATCGCTGAACGACCACCGCTCGATCGTCACCGCCCTCCGGTCGCACGATGCCGCCGCGGCACGGCGGGCGGCCGAGGCGCATGTGGACGGCAGCATCGCCCAGATGCAGGCGATCATCGACCGCCGAGGGGAACGCGAAGCCGGCTGATACCGGTCGGCGATCAGCCATGGGCAACGGGCAACCGGTCATCGCCCGGCCGTCGACAACCCGAGAACATCCCGACCATTGCTCTTTCAACTGCTCAACACCGCTCGGCTCAACACTGCTCGACGCTGCGCCTGCCCGCGTCCGCCGGACGTGATCGCAGCGACCTGACCTCACTGGATTGGAGTCCCCCATGTCGCGCACATTCACCCTCTCGTCGCTGTTCGGGATCGATCGCCCCGTCCTCGGCGGCATGCTGTTCCCGCCGCTGCTCGGCGCGCCGCGCCAGACGCTCACCACATTCGAAGCCGTCGACCGCATCGTGGCGGAGGCCACGTCATTCGAAGCCGCCGGCGTGCGCGGTTTGACGCTCGAGAACGTGGGCGACAACCCGTTCCCGCGTGACGAAGCGTCCACCGAGACCGTCGCCGCGTTCGCGATCATCGCCGCGGCCGTCAAGAAGGCCGTGAACATCCCCATCGGCATCAACATCATGCGCAACTCGTGGCGGGCGGCCATGGCGATCGCGGCGGCGGTCGATGCCGACTACGTTCGCATCAATGTGCTCGGCGACGCCCTGGCCAGCGACCAGGGTTTCATCCAGGGCTGCGCCGACGAGCTGCTGCGCTACCGCAAATATCTCGGGGCCGAAAAGGTGCGCATCTTCGCAGACGTCGACTGCAAGCACGGTGGGCCGATCACGCAACGTCCGCTGGATGTGATCGCGCGCGATACCGCCTACCGGCAGATGGCCGATGTCCTGCTGGTGACGGGTACCGACTCCGATACGCCGCCGAAGCTGGCCGATATCGAAACCGTCCGGGCGGCCGTTCCCGACGTGCCCGTGGTGATCGCCAGCGGCATGAGCGACGACTGCGTCGATCTGGTGCGCGCCGCGAACGGCACCACCATCGGCACCTACGCGCGCAATTGGGATCTCGACGGCCCGATCGACGTGGATCGCGTCCGCAATTTCGTCAAGACCGTCTCGGAGCTGTGACCGTGATGGCCGACGACGCGGCGAACCCGGCGGAGACCGGCGCACCACGCAGCGGCGAGCGGGCGACGGTGTTCCGATTGGCGGATCTGCCCACCGCCAGGATCGGCGACACGTATCGCATGGCCGCCATCGCCGGCGACCATGCGACCGTAGGAATGCATTGGTTCGAACCCGGTCACCCGGCGTGGCCCGCCCCGCACAGCCACCCTTACGACCAGCTGGCATTTGTCATCGAGGGGTCGATGCGCTTCACCCTCGGCGACGAGACGCGCATCGTGCACGGCCCGGCGGTGGTCCACATCCCTGCGGATCTGCCCCATTCCGCCGACGTCGTCGGCGATAAGCCGTGTTTCAACCTGGATGTCTTCGGACTGGTGCGCGAGGACTTCGCGCACCTGTTCCCCCACGACCGGGCCGAAGCAGACGGCTGAACCCGGGCCGGCACCGCAGCGGTGGGGCGCACCGCACCACTGACGCACCGCACCACCTCTCATCTACGGCACACAGGAGCCGACATGGATTCGACCCAGTCCCCGTCACGGCCCGGCGCCATCCTGCGCCGCATGCTCACCAGCGGCACTCAGGTCGTCGCGCCGGGCGCCTACGATCCGCTGTCCGCGCGGGCGATCACGTCGCTCGGTTTCGAATCCGTGTACCTGGGCGGGTTCGCCACGGCTGCGCCGTCATTGGGTTTCGAACCGCTGATGACGATGACCGAACAGGTTGCCGCCGCCGCGGCGGTGGCACGCGCCATTGGCCCGGACGTCCCGTTGATCGTGGACGGCCATACCGGGTTCGGCGACGCGCCCCACATCACCCGCACCATTCACGAGTTCGAGCACGCCGGCGTGGCCGCGATCCACTTGGAGGATCAGCCATTCCCGAAGCTCCCCGGCTACCAATTCCAGGACAAACAGATGGTCCCGGCCGAGGAGATGGTGCAGCGCATCACCGCAGCCGCCCGCGCCCGCAGCGACCTGCTGCTGTTCGTTCGCACGGAGGCGCGCGGGCTCAGCGATGGCCTCGACGAGACGATCCGCCGCATGCGCATCTACGCGGACGCCGGCGCTGATGCACTGATTCCCGGTGTCGGCACTGCCGACGAAGCGCGAGAGATTCGCGACGCGCTGCCCGGCATCCCGCTGGTGTGGACCTCCGGGCTCGGCCGCTTCACTCCTGGCGAGGAAGAACTCTCCAACGACACGGTGCACGAACTCGGCTGGGAGTGTGTCCTCGCGCCGCTCGCCGGGATCGTGGCGGCGGTCCGAGCGGTGACGGCCGTCTATAAGGACTTCGCCGTGAACGGCGTGCTCGACACGGACGGTCTGGAGGAGGGGTATGACGACATCCTCGGCCTGATCCGGGCGCGCGAGTACTACCGGATCGAACGCGACTTCCGACCGCGCACGCCGTAAGGCCGGCCGGGTCCCGTTGCCGGTCGGGCGACAAGAGCGGATCAGCCCACCCAGAGACCACCGTTCATGTCGAGCACGGCGCCCGTCATGGAGATTGCGCTCGGCGACAGCAGAAACCGCACGGCGCCGGCGACCTCCTCCGGCGCGGCCACGTGGCGCAGCGGAATCGTGGACTCCAGCCGCGCCTGCTGTTCCGGGTCCAGGCGTCGATACATCCTGGTATCCACCGGGCCGGGCGCAATCGCGTTGACCCGGACACCTTCGGCGGCCAGCGTCACCGCGAGGTGCCGTGCCAGCCCGATGATCGCGGCTTTGGCCGTCGCATAGGCCGGCCCGGACAGGACATTGCCACCGTGCCGCCCATTGACGGAACTCAGCAGCACGACCGATCGGTCGCCATGGAAGGCGCGCAACAACGGCAAGCTCTCGCGGACGACAACGTATGCAGCATCCAGGTTGTCGCGCATCAAGCCACGCCACTCATCAATATCCGTATCGTCGATGCCGCCGGAGCCGGCGCGACCCGCCAGGACGACAACGGCCGAAAGCCCGGTGATCCGATTCTCGGCGAAGTATCCGCGAACCTGCTGCGGATCGGCCGCGTCCACTCCATCGATCCGGTCGAGGACGGCGCAGGCGATTCCGTCCTGTTCGAGGACCCGCACGGTGGCCGTGCCGATGCCGCCACGCCCGCCGACCACGAGGACCGTCATGTCCGCGTCCTATACCGAGAGGTAGTTGGTGCGCAACTGCGGATCGTCGAGGAAATCGACCTTCGTCCCCCTGAATACGATCCGGCCGCGATCGATGACGACGACGTGGCTGCACAGACTCAGCGCGAACGCCGAGTTCTGTTCGGACAGGATGATCGTCATCGACGACGCTTCCGCCAACCGACGTATGCCGGCCCGCAGGTCGTCCAGCACGACGGGCGCCAGGCCGGTGGACGGCTCGTCCATCAGCAGCAGCCGGGGGTTGGCCATCAGTGCGCGGCCGATCGCGACCATCTGTTGTTCTCCGCCGGAGAGCTGTTGTCCGCCGCGGTCGAGCAGCGGGCGCAGATTGGGCATGAGTTCGACCACGTCGTCCACGTGCCCCGACGACCGGTCGCCGTGTGTCGCTGCTATCCGCCCCAGGTTGAGGTTCGCGCGCACGGTGAGATTCGCGAAGATGCGGCGGTCCTCGGGGATCAGCACGATGCCGGCACGGGCGAGCTCGTGCGCCCGGGAGCCCAGCACCGGGCGGCCGTCGAAGGTGACGGAACCCGACTTGCGGATCCCGGACGCACCGGCGATGGATTTCAGCAATGTCGATTTGCCGGCGCCGTTCCGGCCGAGCAGTGCGGTCACCGCGCCGTCGACAGGGTTGATGCCGATGTCGAAGAGCACCTGAGCGCGGCCGTAGAACGCATTCAGTCCCGACACCTGAAGGACGGTGCGTGGCAGCGTCGGCACGTCGAGCCCGTCAACAGGCATTCAGCCCTCCTCACCCAGATAGGCCGCGATAACCCGAGGGTCGTTCCGCACGTCCAGTGGCGCACCGAAGCACAGCACTTCGCCCTGATGCAGCACGGTCACCTCGTCGGCCAGCGTGAACACCACTTTCATGTCGTGCTCACTGATGAGCACGGTGGTTCCGTGATCCGGATACAGGCTCGCGACGAGCCGCACCGTCAGGTCCGTTTCCTCCTGCGACATGCCCGCGGTGGGTTCATCGAGCAGCAGCAGGCGCGGCTTGGAGGCCAGCGCCATCGCGATCTCGAGACGTTTGCGATCGCCCTGAGCGAGAATGCCGGCCATCGTGCCGCGCAGGTCACCCAATTCCAGCGAGTCGATCAGTTGATCCGCCTGGGCACGCACCTGCGGGTGGTAGCGCGGTCGCCACATCACGGATGTCTCCCTGCCGCCGGCAGCCACCGCGACCAAAATGTTCTCGGCGACCGTCATGCCGGCGAAGACCCTGGCGACCTGGAACCCTCGGGCAAGCCCACGACGAACCCGGCGTGACGGCCGGCCGGGCTCCTCCAGGCCGAACAGTCGCAGGGAACCACGGCTGATGCGGTGCTCGCCGGAGATCACGCCGAACAACGTGCTCTTACCTGCGCCGTTGGGACCGATGAGGGCATGGGTGCGGCCCTGGGTGACCGTCATATGGACGTCCTGCAGGGCCCAGTTGCCTCCGTATTCCTTCCAGACGCCGTCGAGTTCGGCGAGCACCGGTGCCGGATGCGCGTTCATGAGCGGTCCTCCGTTCCCGGGATGCGGCCGGATATGCACTCACCCGCCACCACCGTGGCCGTCACGTCGGCGCTCTGGCCGACGGTGACCAGGGCGGTGACCGGGTCGCGGAAGTCGCGCAGGTGCGGCGCGCTCGTGTCGAACAGGAAGAAGGTGGCGGGCCGGCCCACGTCGACCTGCCCGTGCGTGTCGCCCAGGCCCAGCATCTTCGCGGGGGCGAGCGTGGCAGCGGTGAGCATCTGCCGAGCGGTGGGTCGGGCCGCGTCGCGCGCCTGGGCGCGCAACGCCCGCGCGTAGAACACCATTTCGCCGAGAACGTCCGGCGGTGTGGCCATCGCGTTGTCGGTGCCGAGCGCGACGGCAACGCCTTCGTCCTGCGCCTCGAGCATCGGCGGAATACCGATGCCGAGTGCCGCCTGGGTGCGCGGGCACATGACGACCGGCGTGTCCGCTTCGGCCAGCAGCCGGAACTCCTCCCGGGTCGCCGAGGTCATGTGCACAATGAAGTCCGGGGCCACGTATCGCAGGATCCGCTCGACGTCGCCGGAGCCGGTTCGCCGCCGGGAAGTCTCGCGGTATCGCGCTGTCTCCCCCGCGTGGGTGGCGAGCCGTTTGCCGCGGCCGCGCACCACGCGGGCGGTTTGCTCCAGTCCCGTGTCGCTGGTGTCGTTGGCCCACAGCGGGGAGAAGCCGTCGGCCTCGTCGAGGACGCGCCCGATCTCCGCGAGCTGGTCCGCGCTCAGTTCGGCAGTGTTCGCCTCCAGGTCGGCGTCCGAGTGCAGCGGGAAATGCTCGTGACGTCCGAAAACGAGGGTCCGCACGCCGACCCCGTCGGCGGCCTCGCGCAGTTGCCGCACCCCGTCCAGGCCGTTCTCCCGGAAATCGGCGACCACGACTGTGCCGGAGGCGGCCGCGTGGGCGAGGGCGTGGCGCATACCGCGGACGACGGCTGCGCGCCCCGCCTCGGCCATCCATCGATGACGGTATCCGTCCGGTGGCCACAGCAGGCTGTCCGGATCATGCCCGAACCCGCGGCCGGCCAGACACGCGTCGCCCAGGTGCGTGTGGGCGTTGAGAAGGCCGGGGAAGACGACCAGGTCGGGACAGGAAGGCCCCTGCCCCTTCGCTGCGCCCGGCCCGATATCGGCGATCATGCCGCTACGCACCACGAAGTCCACGCCGGTGCGCAGCGACAAGCCTGCGCCGACGACGACGGCGCAGTCGCGAATACTGAACGAGGCGTCCATCGGAATCTGAGCCTCCCTTCGAGCCGGGACTGCTATTTCCGGTCCGGCAGGCGTGGCGACGATCCGGTCTCGGACAGGTCATTGAACACGTACTGCTCGGCGATCAGCCCGTCCTTGAAGACGAACATGTCGGAGTAGCGCACCTTCTCGAACCCGGTTCCGTCCAGCGCCGTGCCGTCCAGCGTGCCCATGGACGTGACGACCGGGCTGCCGTCCGAGATCCGGTGTCCGGCCACGAATGTGGTCCGGGCTTTCCGTACCTCCCTATAGCGCTTCGCCGCATCGGCCACCATGTCGGGCAGGCTGGTGAACTGCACGGGGCCCGGGAAGGTGAGGACCGCACCCGGCGCCAAGTAGACGGCCGCCTCGTCCAGCCTGCGCTCCTCGCACAGCTGGAGGTAGGTGTCGGCCTTCTTCACCAGTTCCTGCAGATCGTCCGTCATGGTGGTTCCCTTCTCGGTCATGTTGTGGCTCCTTACTATGTGTGACGTGATCGCAGTGCCCGGGCGCGTCCGCAGCCGAACTGCCGGTCACGGGCTGTGCGCCGGCAGGGGCCGCCGGGCCGAGCCTCGGCGCAGCCACGCGCGAGCATCCACCCACAGACCGAGCAGACCGCGCGGCGCGAACAGCAGCACTCCGATGAGCACCAGGCCCAGGATGATGAGGTTCCAACCCGGGTTGCCGGAGAGCTCGTTGAGAAGCAGGGTCACCCCGATGGCGCCGATGGCCGGCCCCCAGAAGAAGCCCATCCCACCGACCAGGATCATCAGGATGGGATAGCCCGATTGCGTCCAGTACATGGTGTTCGGTGTCACGATTCCGGAGGCGTACGCGAACAGACCGCCGGCGAGTCCGGCCCCGGCGCCCGCGATCGTGAACGACACCATGCGGTAGATGGCCACGTTGACCCCGAGGAACTCCAGGCGGATGGGGTCCTCCCGGATGGCGTACAGGGTGAGTCCGAAGGGCGAATGGTAGATCACCCAGCAGACGACGAGCGCCGCGATCACACACCCGCCGACGAGGTACCACACTCCGTTGGCGCCGAGCGAGCCTGCGCTGATCCCCGGAATGCCGTTCTCGCTGCCCACCCAATTGGTCTTGACGGCGAGCAGGTACATCCCCTGGCCGAGTGCCAACGTCACATTCGCGAAAACGAGCCCGTCGGTGCGAACGCTGACCGCCGCGATGACGAACGCGACCACAGCCGAAACCGCAATCGCCAACAGCAGCGCCGCGGGTATCGGCACTACGTCGTACACCAGCGCGACGGTGTAGGCGCCGGTGCCGAAGAACGCGGCCTGCCCCAGCGACGGCATGTGCGAGCGGCCGAAAAGGAAATTGGTGCTCGTCGCCATCAGGATCTGGATCAGCACGAGTTCGTAGAGAAACATGGTCGCGCCGGACGCCAGGGACGGCACGACCAGCACGGCCACGACGATCAGCGCGATCGGCCCCAGCAGACCGGCGAGCGACGCGGAGTCGCGGCGGCTACGCAAACGCGCGAGCATTCTTCACCAACCCCTGGGGCCGTACGAGCAGGACGACGAACATGAGGATGAAGAAGCTGACCCCCGACAGCGATGGCACGTACGTGATGGCCAGGCTGTCAACAACGCCGAAGACCAGAGCCGCGATCAGCGACCCTGATATGGAACCCAGCCCACCCACGATCACAACTGCGAAGGCTTCGATGATGAAGGCGGTGGCGACGTCGGGTGTCAATGCGACGAGCGGCGTCGCCAGCGCGCCACCGAGCCCGGCGAGCATCGTGCCGATGGCGAACACCGCCGTCGACACGGCTGCGGTGTTCATGCCGACCAGTTCACACATGTAGCGGTCTTCGGCGACTGCGCGCGCCCGCTCGCCGAAAGCCGTGCGCCGCAGCAGGTACCACAGCCCGATTCCGACGAGTATTCCCACACCGATCAGGACGATGGAATACGTCGCCACCCGCACGCCCACCACCTTCACGGACTTGTCCACCAGCGTCGGGAACGGCACCGACATCGGGTTGATCCCCCAGATCACTTCGGCGATGCCCTCGATCAACAAGAGAAGGCCGAAGGTGCCGAGCAGCGAAGCGATGTCGGACAGCTCGTAGATCCGCCGGAACAGCAGCCGCTCGGTCGCGATGCCGACCGCGCCGACCCCGACGGATCCGATGAGCACCGCGACGATGAAGAAACCGAGCGGAAGCGGCGAGAAGCCTGCGGACGTCACCACCTGGTACGCGAAATACGCGCCCAGCATGAAGTACCCGCCATGCGAGAAGTTCAGGATCCGCATGACACCGAAGATCAGTGTGAGACCGGACGCGATGAGGAACAGGAGGAATCCGTCAGCGATTCCGGCGAAGATCGATCCCAGCATGGCTTGCTCGCCTCCTTCCTATGCTCGTTTCCCGATGTTCGACCGTGCTCAGAAGCTGGTCGGTGCGTCCGCCAGCGTGATGCTCGGCGGGATCGACTGGGTGTTGAAGCACTTGTAGCCGAACTTCTCCGCGGAGTCGCCCTGGCATTCCCAGACCGTGACCGGCGCCTCGAGGATGTTCGACGGATGGAACTTCACCTTGCCCATGGGACTGTCGAACTCGATCTTCGACAGAGAAGCCTTCACCGCGTCGCTGTCGGTGCTGCCGGCATCGGTGATGGCATTGAGGTAGGCGAGCATCGCGGTGTAGCCCTCATAGGCCCACTCGTGCGGGCCGTACAGGCTCAGGCCCGGGATCTGATCCAGCTTGGACCAGTCCTCGATGAACTGCTTGTTCACCGGGTTGTCGTAGCCCTGGTAGAAGTAGTCGTGCACGAAGTACACGTGCGGGCCCTCGGCGCCGAGCGCCGCGGAGAACTCCTCACCACCGCCCACCGCTGCGACGACCGCGTAGTCCTTGAACATGTCCAGCGGCATGGCCTGCTTGGCGAACTGAACCGCGCCACCGCCGAAGAGGAAGTAGTAGAGCCCCGAGGTCTTCGGGTCCGGGTTGCCCGCCAGCAGCGAGTTGATGAACGGAGTCATCTGCGTCGCGGTGAAGGGCACGAATGCCACCTTGCCGGTCGTAGAACCGCTCGTGCCGGACTTGATCATTTTGTTGAATTCGTCCCACGAATTATGGCCGGTCAGATAGTCGTAGTTCACCCCGTCCCACACCTTCACGTCTTTCCAATCGGTTTCGGCGAGGTGGGCCGCCGCGACGTTCATCATCTTGATGTTGGCGGCGATCTCGTAGACATTCGCGCTGTGCTCGGTCGTCGTCAGTGACGTGTCGGTGGTGCCCGCTGTCACGATGACCATGTTGTTCTGCTCGGCAAGCGGCTTGGCGGCGAGGACATCGGCGCTCGACGTGAAGCCGGTGATCAGATTGATCCCCTCGGAATTGAAGTCGCGCATGTGCTGCACGGTCTTTTCCGGCGAAAGCTCCTCGTCCTTGACGACGAGCTCGATCTTGCGCCCCAGCACTCCCCCCTTGGCATTCCACTGGTCGACGGCGATCTGGGCGCCCTGCAGATTCAACGTCCCGACATTGCCGTTGGGCCCGGTCATCGTGTCGAGGAAGCCGATCTTCAGCGGCTCTCCGGTGAATGTCGGCTCGCCGGAAGCAGTCTCGCTCGAACCCTCGGACGACGATGCGGCCGACTCGCTGCCCGACGCCGAGCTCTGCTCGCTCGACGCGGACTGCTGGCTCGACGGCTCGCTGGACGCGCTCGATTGCTGATCCGTACTGGTGCTGCTGCAGGCCGCGACCACCATGCTGAGCGCGGCCGCAATCGCAAAAGCGGTGCGATGTGTCCTCATTGCGGGTCTGTTCCCTTCGATGTTGTGGCCCCGGCTGTGCGGGAAACCTGTTCGGGACGATTTCGGCGCTGGCGACGCGTCCAAGCTCGGCGGACGTCAGTGCGGTCGCGCCGTGTCGCGGCCGGCGCGTAGTGACGACAGCCCAGATCACCTCCGACGGCGCGGCGCGCGACAGGACGCCAGCTGCCCCTTGTACCGGGTAGCGAAACATTTGATGGCGCTGAGTCTGACATTGCGACCCGTGCCGGTCAAGGGGAAATTTCGTCTTGACATGCACTTCGTTACAGAGGACTTTAGAGTGACGACCTAAGACTCCCCTGGACAGGAATCAAGAACGATGCCCGGAACCGATTCTGTTTCGCGTAGCGGAACGCATCTGAATTCTGCGTCGGCACCGTCCGGAGGCACGACGACCGCCGACCGCGTGGCGGACATCCTGTTCGCCTTCGTCACCGGGCCCGCCTCGCTGGGCGTGAGCGAAGTGGCGCGCGATGTCGGCGTGAGTAAGGCCGTCGTGCACCGGATCTTTCAGTCCTTGCTCTCCCGCCGCTTCCTGCAGGTCGACCCGGTCAGCCGCGCCTACCGCCTCGGACCCAGCGCGGCGGCCCTGGGCGCTCGCGCGCTCCGCGACCTGGACATGCGCCGCGCCGCGCAGCCGATCCTCGAATCGCTTCGCGACGAGACCGGAGAGACCACAACGTTGACGGAGCTCGTCGGCGACAGTCGCGTGTACCTCGACCAGTTCGAGAGCCGGCAATCGATCCGGATGACCGTCGAGCTCGGCCGTCCGCACGCGCTGCACGCCGGCGGCAGTGGAAAGTCGATCCTCGCCTTCCTGCCGGCGCGACGTCAGGAAGAACTCATCGAACAGGGACTGACCCAGGTGACTCCCGCGACCATCACTGACCCCGCGGACCTGCGCGCGGAGCTCGGCGAGGTCGCCAAGAGCGGCTTCGCCGTGTCGTTGGGCGAACGCCAACACGACGCGGGTTCCGTCGCAGCGCCGGTGTTCGGGCCCGACGGAGAGGTGATCGGATCGATCAGTGTCTGCGGCCCGGTCGGCCGGTTCGACGACGCCACGGTCGCCGCGCACGCGAAGCTGGTACTCGCCGCAGCCGGCGACGTGTCCCGCCGGATGGGCTGGCCCGGCACGTTCCCGCCGCGCGCCGATGTGACCAGGAGGTCCGGCACATGACATCCGACGGCGCAGCGATCGCATCCCCCCTCTCCGGCGTTCGGGTCGTGGATTGCTCGACCATTCTGGCCGGCCCGCTGTGCTGCCGGATCCTGGGTGACTACGGCGCGGAGGTCATCAAGGTGGAGCATCCGACCGCCGGTGACGGGATGCGCGGGCACGGGTACGCCAAGGGCGGCATTCCGTTGTGGTGGAAGGAGATCAGCCGCAACAAGCGGACGCTGGCACTGAGTCTGTCCAAACCGGAGGGTGCCGAGGCGTTCCGGAGGCTCGCGGCGACGGCGGACGTGATCGTCGAGAACTTCCGCCCGGGAACGTTCGAGCGGTGGGGGCTGGACCCGGTCGAGCTTCGCGCGCGAAACCCGGACCTGATCACGTTACGTCTGACGGGTTTCGGGCAGATCGGCCCGTATGCGCACCGCGCCGGTTTCGGGACGCTCGCCGAAGCCATGAGCGGCTTCGCCGCGCTGACGGGTCCCGCGGACGGACCCCCGACGCTGCCGTCTTTCGGCCTGGCCGATTCCATCGCCGGGATCGCGGCGGCCACCGCGGTCTTGATGGCGTTGCGGGTGAGCGACCGGGGCGACGGCGGCCAGGAGATCGACATCAACATCCTGGAGCCGATCATGGCGGCCGTCGGGCCGGCCGCCATGGCGTACGACCAACTCGGCGTGATCGAGCAACGCCACGGCAATCGCTCGTCGAACAACGCGCCACGCAACACGTACCAGACGAAGGACGGCTCGTGGGTCGCGGTTTCAACGAGCGCGCAGCGGATCGCCGAAAAGGTGATGGCACTGATCGGCCGCGGAGAGATCGCGCGCGAACCGTGGTTCGCCTCCGGACGCGGGCGCGTGCAGCATGTGGACGAGCTGGACGGCTACCTGTCCGAATGGATCGCCGAGCGCGACCGGCACACCGTGCTGGACGCGTTCGAGGAGGCAGGCGCCGCGATCGCACCCGTCTACGACGCCCGGGACATCGTCGAAGATCCGCACATCCGGGCAACGGAGATGCTCAAAGAGGTCGACGACCCGGATCTGGGCCGCGTGCTGATGCACAACGTCATGTGGCGAATGGGTCGGACTCCTGGTTCGATCCGGTTCACCGGCCGTGCGTTGGGCGCGGACACGGACCAGGTCTTGACCGAGATCGGCTACGACGCCTCGGATATCGCTCGCCTGCGCACCGCCGGAATCGTCGCTTGACAGAACGGATGATCTGATGTCTGACGCACTGCTCGCCGCCGTCGAGTCCGGCGTGACGGCGGTCGATCTCGGCCGGCCGATGTTCAACGGCATGCCGCAGTCGCCGAACCACCCGGCGTTCTGGCATTCGTTGCCGCGCCGTCATGGGGACTCGAACCGGGCGAACGGCGGATCTGCCGCCAACGATGTGGTGATCAGCGGAACGCATGTGGGTACGCACATCGATGCGCTTGCCCACGTCTCGCAGGACGGGAAGCTGCACGGCGGTATCGATGCGGTCGCCGCGGGCGTCGGCGGCCGCTATATGGAGCTCGGCGTGCACACGATCGAGCCGATCATCCGCCGCGGCGTGCTGCTGGATGTGCCGGCGGCACGCGGTATGACGAACGGCTGTCCCGCCGGGTACGAGATCACGACGGCGGATCTCGAGGCTGCGCAGGAACTCGCCGGGACCTCGGTGCGCGCCGGGGACGTGGTCGTGGTGCGCAGCGGCTGGGGCCGGATGTTCGACCACGGCACCGAGGCGTATCGGGGTACCGAGTCGGGCGTGCCGGGCGTCGGCGAGGCCGGCGCCTACTGGTTGGCGGACCGAGGCATCCACGCGGCGGGCGCGGATACGATCGCGTTCGAGCATCTTGCGCCGAAGGCCGGACACAGCGACCTGCCTGCGCACCGGGTCCTGTTGTTCGAGTCGGGCATCTACATCATCGAGGCGCTCGACCTGGAAGGCCTGGCGGCAATCGGCCGTCGCGAGTTCACGTTCGTGCTGCTGCCGCTGAAGATCGTGGGCGCCACGGGTTCGCCGGTACGTCCGGTGGCCCTTTACGCCAACACCGACGGCGCAGGCGCCCCAGCAACGGGCGACCCGTCGTGACCGGTTCCCGCACGTTGGCCGAGGATCTCGCGGCGTTCGCCGCGCAGGTCCGTCGGGACGGTCCACCGGACGATGTCGCCGACAGCGTCGCCATGCGCGTGCTGGACACGGTGGGCATTTGCGTCGCCGCTGCCGACCTCCCGACATCGCGTGCCGCGCGGCGGTGGGTGGCCGATACCGGAGGGACCGCTCAGGCCGGCGCCGTGGGCGTCGCGGATCGGGTCCCGGCCGCGGCCGCGGCATTCGTCAACGGCGTTCTCGCCCACTCGCTGGATTACGACGACACGCACCTGCCGTCGGTGCTGCACCCGAGCGCCAGCGTCGTACCAGCCGCGCTGGCCGCCGGCGAGCGAGCGCGGGCGACCGGCGCCCAGGTGGTGTCGGCGATCGCGGTGGGCCTGGAGGTGTGCGTCCGGCTCGGCATGGCCGGCTATGACGCGGATTCCGGCAATTCGATGTTCTTCGAGTTCGGCCAGCATGCCACGTCGATCTGCGGGGCGATGGGTTCGGCGGTGGCCGCCGCGATGCTGCTCGGTGCCGACGAGAGGGGCATCGTCGACGCGTTGGGTGTGGCCGCGTCGATGTCGTCCGGAATCATCGAGGCCAACCGCACCGGCGGCACCGTGAAACGGGTGCATTGCGGGTGGGCGGCCCGCGCCGGCGTGTCGGCCGCCGAGCTGGTCTCCTACGGGTTGACCGGACCGCCGACCGCGCTGGAAGGCCGATTCGGGTTCTTCCAGGCCTGGTTGCACGGAGCCGAGGTACACCTGGCGGAAGTCACAGACGGGCTCGGCGACCGTTGGGCCGTGCCGGACATCTTCTTCAAGCCGTACCCGGCGAACCACTTCACGCACGCCGGAATCGATGCGGCCATCCGACTGCGCGAGCGGGGGTTGGATCCGGCGCAGATCGAGCACATCGAGCTGCGCGTCGCCGAGGCACCGCATCGCACCATCGGGCAGCCGATCGATGTCAAGCGAGCGCCCGAGACCGGCTACATGGCACAGTTCTCCGGACCGTACGCCGTGGTGGCGGGCCTGCTCGGCGGCGGCGGGCTGGGTGTCGGCCTGGCCGATTTCACCGACGATCTCGCCCGCGACCCGGAACGCCGCCGGTTGATGGCGCTGGTCGACGTCACCATCGACGAGCGGTGCACCGAGATCTTCCCGCGCCAGTTCCCCGCCATCCTCACGGTGCGCACCCGGGACGGCAGGCTGTGGAGCGAGGAGGTGCTGGAAAACCGCGGCGGGCCGGGCTGGCCGCTGACGTTCGACGAACTGGCCGAGAAGTTCACGGACAACTCCTCCCGGCTGCTCGACGCGCAGTCGGTCGGCGCCCTCAAGGACGCCTGCGGCCGCATCGGCGAATTGCCGGAGATATCGGGACTCGTCGAAGGGCTGCGCGGCATCGACCCGCTCGACCAGCAGAACAGTACCGACCCGCTCGACGAGTGATCGGCGCAGGACACAGTGTGGCGCTCGGGCAGATGCCGCGAGCGAGACGTCATGAAGGAGTGGAAATGGCACAGCACGACCTGGTGGTCAAGAACGTCCGTATCGTCCGGCCCGACCATGACGACGTGTTGACCGGGGACATCGCGATCGCCGGCGGCACGTTCACGGAGGTCGCCGAACACATCGACACCGCCGGAGCGGCGAAGGTCATCGACGGCGGCGGCAAACTCGCCTTCCCCGGCGCGGTGGACGCGCACCAGCACTGGGGCATCTACGGCCCACTCAGCGAGGACTGCACCACCGAGAGCCGCGCCTCCGCCCAGGGCGGCGTCACCACCGGCATCACCTACATGCGGACCGGCCAGTACTACATGAACAAGACCGGTCCGTACGCCGAGGTCTTCCCGGAGGTGCTCGCCGCCACCGAGGGCCGGCCGTACATCGACTACGGCTATCACCTGGCGCCGATCAATGCCGGACACCTGGACGAGATCGGCATGCTCATCGACACGTTCGGTGTCTCGTCATTCAAGATCTTCATGTTCTACGGCGCATACGGTCTGCACGGCAGCTCGGGCGACCAGGCCAAGTTCCTGATGCTGAAGGACGGTGAATCGTACGATGTGGCGCACTTCGAGTTCGTGATGCGCGCCGTGCAGAAGGCCCGCGAGGAGCGCCCCGCACTGGCCGACCAGATCTCGCTGTCGCTGCACTGCGAAACCGCCGAGATCATGCGCGCCTACACGAAGATGGTGCAGGAGGAGGGCAAGCTGACCGGCTTGGCCGCCTACAGCGCCGCCCGGCCGCCGCACTCGGAGGGGCTCGCGGTGACGATTGCGTCATACCTTGCGTACGAAACCGCGCTGCCGACGATCAATCTGCTGCACCTGTCGTCACGCAAGGCGCTGGACGCCGCGATGAAGATGGCAGCCACGTTCCCGCACATCGATTTCCGGCGTGAGGTGACCATCGGGCACCTGCTCGCCGACATCGACACCGCCAGCGGCCTGGGTGCGAAGGTCAACCCGCCGATCCGTCCGCGCGACGACGTCGAGGCGCTGTGGGAGCACGTTCTCGCCGGGGACATCTCGTGGGTGGCCAGCGACCACGCCTGCTGCCGCGACGAGGTGAAGTTCGGCGAGCCGCGCGACAACGTGTGGGTGGCGAAGTCCGGGTTCGGCGGCACCGAGTATCTGCTGCCCGGCCTGGTCTCCGAAGGCCGCAAGCGCGGCCTGCCGTATCGCACCATCGCGCAGCTGGTCTCCTGGAATCCGGCGCGGCGCTACGGCCTGAACAGCAAGGGCACGATCGCGGTCGGCTATGACGCGGACTTCGCGCTGGTCGACGAGAACCAGACGTGGACGGTGCACGCGGCGGACTCCGAGTCGTCGCAGGAGTACACGCCGTTCGAGGGGTTCGAGTTGACGGCCGCCGTCACGGACACCTACCTGCGCGGCGAGGCGATCTACACCGGCGGCAACGTCGTCGGTTCGCCGCGCGGCGCCTACGTGCGCCGCCCGAGCGCCCGGTAGCGGGACGAGAGGAAACGAAGGATGACGATGCGCGAGCGGCCGATCATCGCGGCACTGTATGTGCCCGGCGACCGGCCCGACCGCTTCGGCAAGGCGGCCACCTCCGGCGCGGATCTCGTCATACTCGACCTGGAGGACGCCGTCGCAACCGGTCGCAAGGACGACGCGCGGCGGGCGGTGGTCGACTACCTGTCCACTCCCCCGCCGTGCCCTGTGGCCGTGCGGGTCAACGGTGCCGACACGCCCTGGCACACCGCCGATCTCGATGCGCTCGCCAGCTCGGCTCACGTGTCCGCGATCCGGCTGCCCAAATGCGAATCTCCGGAACAGGTCGACGAGACGTCACGACGTGCGGGCGGACGGGGCGTCCAAGCGGTGATCGAGTCGGCGATCGGCGTCGAGCGCCTCTACGACATCGCTTGCGCCGAGGCAACAGTCGGCGTGAGTCTCGGCGAGGCCGACTTGCGGTCCGCGCTCGCCATCTCGGATCCGGACGGCCTGGGCTGGGTCCGCAGTCGGCTGGTGGTCGCAGCCGCGGCCGCGGGACTGCCCGCGCCGCTGATGTCCGTCTGGACGGACGTCACGGACCGCGAGGGGCTCGCCGCATCGTGCCGGGCCGGAAAGTCTCGCGGATTCCTCGGGCGCGCCGCGATCCACCCCGCCCAGGTGCCGGTGATCCGCGATGCGTTCAGGCCCACCGATGACGAGATCGCCGGCGCCCGCACCATTCTGGAGGCACTGGCACGCGCCGCCTCCGAGTCGTCCGGTGTCGCGGTGCTGCCCGACGGGCGCATGGTGGACGAGGCGATGCGGCGCGGCGCGGCGCGCACCGTGGCCCTCGCAGACGAGTGAAGGACGAGTACCCAGCCGACGTCCGACGTGGGAAGGAGAGAAACATGGACAGGTCGGAACTCGGGCCGGATTTCGCCCGCGCGCAGCAGGCTGCGTTCCGGTTCGTCGCCGACGAGGCCGGCTTCGCGCAGGTCTACTCGCTGGACCGCCGAGGCCATCCCGTGGGTCGTACCATGCTGGCGTTTCTGAATCCGGATTGGTCCGTGGACCTCGTGCAGCGTGCGCAGCATGCCCGGCTCGCGCAGTGGCGCCGTGATCCCCACGCTCTGGTGAGCTGGATCGGCGCCGCCGCGGCCGGAGCGACCAACGAGCACCCGCACGTCTTCGACATCGACACCCTGCCGCCGCGCGCCGTCTTCGTCCGCGGAGTCGTGACATTCCTCCAGGGTGAGGAGACGGAACGGATCTACCGGCGGGAGATCGAGGCACAGCGGGCGGCGGGGTTCACCAAGGCGCCGCTGCGCAGCCCCGACGACGTCGCGCAGAACCTGGCGGCGGTGCGCCTCGTCCCGTACCGGGTCCGCCTCGAAGGTTTCGGGTACGAAGCGCAGGCATTCGACTTCAACGCACCTGGAGGTTCAACATGAGCATCAAGCTTCTGGTCGGCTACGACATCGTCTCCGGCGTCAGCGAGGACGACTATGAGGACTGGCTGTTCCACATCCACGCGCCCGATCTGCTGGCGAACCCCTATCTGGACCGGATCGTGTTCAACAAGATCCTTCGCCCGGTGCACCGGACCTCGGGCGGCGCAGCGGAAATACCCCCCGGCTACACGTTCTACCGCATCGCCGAGATGCATTACGCCGACGAGGCCGCCTACCAGAGTTACCTGGACTGGTTCGTGGATCACCCGCTCCCCCCGGACCGGGGACCGGCCGGCCGCACCGACTTCAAGTTCTATCTCGTGTCGGAAAGCACCGAGGTCAGCCGATAGCCGGCGGAGACGGTGGCCGTGCCGGTGCGGCGACCTTCGCGCGGTTCACCCGCGGTCGTGCGCGGAGTTCACCGTGCCACGCCGGTGGTCCGAGGCGGAGTGCTCGGCGCCGGTCGCGCTGCGGTGGTCCTGAGCCGAATCCGCGGAACCGGATCCATTGCGTCGATCCTTGGCAGGGTCCACGACTGCGTCGGCGTCCTGTCGCGCTGTCGCCGAGTGATCGCTTCGGGTCTGACCGCGGTGTCTCTTCGCCGAGTTCTCGACGCCGGCTTCGCTCCGGTGATCGGCCACTGCGGCCGGTCCCGTTTCGTCGTCCGTCATGCAGGCGCCGCCGGAAGCGACGAGGCATACCGCGGCGCCATGGTCCGGCCCAGGATCGACGGACTGTGCGAGCAGCGAGACGGCCTCGCCGTGGTCGTCCTTGTCCGCATCTTCGGAGTCGCTGCCGCCGGCGGTCGTCGTGGGCACCGCCGCAATCCTTTCCGTGGAATCGGCCTCGGTGGTCGCGGGCGCCACGGCGGGCGCGGGCGCGGGCGCCGCGGCGGGCGCCAGTTGAGGGACGGGCGCGACGGTTGCTGTCGTTGCGCCCGTCTCACCGATGGAGCGAACGAGATCCGCCGGATCGGCGCCCGGTGTGACGTCCGCCAGCACGCCGAATCCACCCAGAATCTGATGCACGACCCGCTGCGCCGGCGACGGAAGCGAGCCCGTGGCTGCGGCGGCGACACCCCCGCCGATGGCCAGAGCACCGGCGGCGGTGAAGACCGCGATCCGTCCCGCAGCCGTGCGCCATGGCTGGAATCGAGGCTCCGTTCGCCCAGGCACACCTACAGACACCGCGTCGCGGTAGGCGCGCAGGGCCACGAATTCGCCGGGCACAGCCGACGATCCATCGGCCGCCGCGGCTGCGGCGACAAGAATCGCGGCGACCGATGCGAAGTCCGGCGGAGCGTCGTCCGCTGCCAGCCCGACGAACATGCGCTCGGCCGTGTTGCGGTCAAGACGCTCAGCGCTACGACGGCGCCGCTGCAATGTCTTCATAACACTCCCTACGTCGTCGACCGAGCCGGCCGCTTGACAATGGCGTCACGCCCATTGAGGATTTCCGCGAGCCGCCGCAGGCCCCTGTGTGACTGCACCCGCACGGTCGCCGCCCGCCGCCCGACGATCGCCGCCACAGCCGGCACATCCAGCCCGGCGACAACACGCAGCAGCACCACTTCGGCCTGCTGGAGAGGCAACTGGGCGATCAGGGCAACAGCCCGGTCAGTGCTGATCGATCGATCCGCCTCCGAGGCGGCGTCGGGGCCAACGGTGTTGTCCGGGGGCTCCGCCAGCGAGGTCTCCGGGCGACGGTCACGCGCACGTCGCATGTCGATGACCCGCCGACGCGCGATGGTGAACAACCAGCCCCGGAACGCGGATGCATCGCCGGTGAAGGTCCTCAGTCGGCGGACGACGTCCAACCACACCTCGCCCGCAATGTCGTCACTCGCGTCCGGCGCCACGCCGTGCAAGTAGCGCAGCAAGAGGGGCTGGAGCGTGCGGAACAACACCACGAAGGCCGCCTCGTCGCCGCCGACGGCGCGGGAGACGACGGCGTCGAGTTCAGTCCCGAGGTCGCTACCCTCCGCAACTCGTGGCGACGCCGCCGCCGGCCCACGCACACTCGCCCCGCCACACGCCGGTGGCGGGGAGAGTGAATTCTGGGCGCCGACTGCTCCGTCCGATTCCGGTCGGGCAGCGACACGTTGAGTGACATCACGCACTGGCTGGACCGAACACACCCCAGGAAGCCAGCAGGTCGATGACCTTATCGACGGGAGATCCGTAGGCTCGGGCGACTCGCGCCAGCCGCTCGCCGCCGAGTGTGAATGTGGTCCCGCCATGCAGGGTCGATGCACGGGCGGCCTCGAGCAAGGGGCCGGCCTGATACGGCGGCAGCTTCGACACCCTGAGCAGGTCGATGCTGATGATGGCGGTAGCCGATGCGCCCTGGGAACCCTCCGAAGGAAGAAGTTCGGCCGGCGGGATGCCGTAGAAAGCCGCCAGGTCGACCAGCCGCGCCACGCTCATCGTGCGGTCGCCGCGTTCGTAGGAACTGAGGGTCACGCTGGTGAACGCGCCAGCGGATCCGTTCTCCACGTTCTGCAGCGTCAGTCCGCGCTGCCGACGCGCCTCGCGCAGTCGCGCACCGAGCGCGCACGCGAAGCCGCCCTCGGGCTCGCTGCTCTGGGACTTCCGAGACGGCGAGCTGGGCTTGCGAGTGGAATGACGACGGTCGGCCAGATGCAGCCCCGTCACGACGCGCGATACCCGCCGAGCACCGCCGTGGCCCGCACCGCGTTCCGGAAGCAAGCCGCTCGCATCCGTCGAAATCGCCGGCACGCTCACTGCTTCACCTCACTTCCCCTTCGAATTCCGTCACCCACGGTGCGCCTGTCGCGGCGTCGCGGCGGCGGACTGTCGGCGGACGACACCGACAGAAGTGAACCCCTGCCACCAGATAAACCGTCGCAGGCCAAGATTGCGTTACAGAGCGCTGATACTTCCCTACTCTGAGCAACATTCAGGGTGCTGTGGGGCGGGTGTCCGTGTGAGCAGGGTCCGTTCCCCGTCCGCTCCCGACAGCCACGGGCCCGGTCGCGGCGACCGACAGCAGGAACAACCCGGGATCGACGTCATGCGCGCGTGGTCCTGCCCGACGGGCGCGCGCCGGCGCGCGGCGGAACCGATCTGTGGGCGCCCAGTCACGAATGAACGTTCGGCGCGGGCCCGCGTACCTGTCGGCAGATCGAACGAACGGCGCCGCGATGTCCAGTGGTCGCGCTCACACCGACGAGTCGGCCATCAACTCCACGCAAGGTCGAGGTCAGCCTGCCGCCTTATCCCGTCGATGCATGGTCCACCGGTAGAGCCCGATCGCGCCGATGAGGATGGCGCCGTTGAAGAGCGGTTCGACGTAGGTCGGCGCGCCTATCATGAACATCCCGCTCGTTCCCGTGGCGACGACGTACACGGCGATGACGGTGCCCCACACATTGAAGTTGCCCGGCCTGATCGCCGTAGTGCTCAGGAACGCCGCCGCGAACGCGGGGAGCAGCATCGACACCATCGAGTCTGCGCTGCTCGCGCCGATCCTGGCGGCCTGGATGATGCCGCCGGCCGAAGCGAGCAGCGCGCCACCGACCAATGCCAGGAACGTCAGCCACTTGACCGGGATTCCCGACAACCGCGCCGCGTCAGGATTGCCGCCGATGGCGTAGAGATGCCGACCGGACACGCGGAATGACAGCCAATACCAAACGGCCGCGGCCAGAATGATGGCATAGATGAAGGCTATGGGGATTCCCGCGGGCCGGGCCTGGCCCAGAACGGTGAAAGCCCTCGGTACGCCGCCCGAAATAATTCTCCCGCCCGAGTAGATCAATGTGATCCCGGCGAGAATGGATCCGACGCCAAGCGTCACCACCAGCGAGTTCAGCTTCGCAAACGCAATCAATACCCCGTTGACGACTCCGACGAGAATGCCGATGAACAGACCGAGCGCAATTGCCGCTCCGATCGACCACTCATTTCGCGACATGACTCCGACCGTGAAGAGACTGGACGTCGTCGCGATGTAGCCGATCGATAGGTCGTATTGCTGAACGACCAGCGGAAGCATGATACCTAGCGAGATCAATGTGAGCGCCGCGTCCCCGGTCAGGATGGACGAGAAGTTCTGCCATGTCGCGTACGTATTCGGTCGCAGCAAGGAGAAAACCGCGATAATGAGGATCAACGCGATCAGGAGCCCGTAGCGCTGTAAAAGGGCGGTGGCCACATGCCGACGACGCTTCGGAATCCCTCCATCTTGGGCCGGAGCAAGCGCGGCACCCGCCGCTCGCAGTCGTGAATCCCCGACCGTCTCCGCCGCGCCGCCTTCCCCTGACCCACCCGGCCGCGGCTCACCGATCGGGGCCGGCTCGGCAGTCCTCGTCGTCACTTTACCGGGGTCGTTTGTCATCGATGCACCGTCCCATAGAGAGCCATCATCATTTCATCGAGGGAAATCGGTTTGTGAGTCAGCTCGTGGGTGATGCAGCCGTCGCGCATCACCAACACTCTGTCCGCATAATCGGGTACGAATTCGATATCAGATTCCAGCCATATTGCGGCTCCACCGCGGTCCAGGACTGAGGAGCGAATAGACCGCAGAATATCGATCTTCGCGCCGATATCGATGCCTTGGAGTGGCTCGTCCATAATGATGAGTTTCAAATCGTTGCGAATCCACTTGCCCAACGCGACCTTCTGCTGGTTGCCGCCGGACAGGCTGTTGACCATCTGACGCTCATCACGTGAGACGATTCCCAGCTTCTTGATCAGGCCGCGAGCCATCTCATTGACCAGAGGCGACCTCACTGCGAATCTGCGCAAAAACTGCTTCAGGGAGGTCAACGCAAGATTCTCGGCAATGCTTTCCCCGAGCACCAGGCCCATATCGCGCTGTTGCGGGACATAGGCCATCCCCTGCTGCGCGGCCCAGCGCGGATCGATTTCCGATCGCGGGACCGCGTCGCCCACACGGACAGTCCCTTCCGTGATGGGCTGCAGGCCGAAGATCAGGCGTCCGAGCTCCGACCTTCCGGAGCCCACCAACCCGATGATGACGAGCATCTCCCCCCGCTGGACCTCGAAATCGACGGACCGTACGCGGCGGCCGCTCAAGCCCGAGACTTGGACCACGGCCGAGGCCCGGTCGAGTCCGGCGGGCTGAGGAACCGGTCGCGGCGGTGTCGCGTCGTCGAGACTGCGGCCGGCGATCATATTGCCGACCTGCCGCTCGTTCGTCGTACCGGCCGCGCCGGAGAAGATAACCTCGCCGGCCTGCAATATCGTGATGTCGTCCGCGATCTCGAACACTTCGTCCAGGCGATGCGTGACGTAGATGATAGAGACGCCGTCAGCCTTCAAGGCTCGAACGATCTCCAGGAGACGGACCACCTCCGACTGCGGCAACCGCGCCGTAGGCTCATCGAGGACCAAGATGCCGCGATGATGCCCGACGCCCTGCAATGCGCGACCGATTGCGAGCATGGTCTGCTCCACCGGACCCAGATCGTGCACGAGATCCCGCGGATCGACGTCCGTGTTCAATCGGCGAAGTTGCCGCCGCGCCTCCCGGTATTGCGTACGCCAAACGATCGACCCCACGCGCGACGTCGCATAGCCGACGCCCATCGCCATGTTCTCCGCCACGGACATCGACCCGATGAGGCCGAGATCCTGATACACGAAGCGAATTCCGGCACCGTCGGAATCACTTGCCGTGTGACGCAGCGGCATGGGCTCACCGTTGACGGTGATCGAGCCCGCTTCGGCGACGTGATACCCACCGAGGAGTTTGATCAGCGTCGACTTTCCGGATCCGTTGTGACCCAACAGCGCGTGAACGGTCCCACGCCTGAGATCGAGATCGACGGTCGACAGTGCATTCGTCCCCCCGAACCGCTTGCTCAATCCGCGGATCGACAAGGCCATATCCGCGGCGCCGCTGGGAGCTGTCATCGTCATCGTCACACCAGCCTCCGACGGTGGATCGCAGCGTGGCGCTGCGATCCACCGTCATTGTGTCAGTTGGATCCCCAGAGCTTCGCGAATTGTGTCTCGTAATCGACATCTCCGATCCAGCCGATCTTCCGATCGTCCGGCGTGAGGCTCCCGACATTGGACTTGTCAATAATGCGCAGCGGCAGAGCGGAGGCCCAGTCGTATGCGGGCTCGCCATTCATGAGCCGGTTGAGGTTATCCATGGTCGCCCAACTCTCGAACGGATACGGATTGCCGATCGAGGCTATCTGGAACGACCCGCTCTCGATGAGGTCGAGGTTCGCGGGAAGGCCGTTCATGCCGACGCCATGCGCCTGGGTACTGATCCCGCTCGCAGCCACTTGAGTAGCAACCTGCTGCATGCACGCATCGAAGCACCACACCCAGTTCGTCGTCGGGTCGTCCTGCAACTGCGCGATGGTCAACTGCCCGGGATCCGTCGTCAGGTTCTTCGACAGGAACTGCTTTTCCGTGACCTTGCAGTTGGGACACTTCGTCTTGTCGTTCAATACCGAGGTAATGCCGACGTACTCACCGTCTTTCACGGCCGGGAACTCGAAGTCCGCGAGAATGAGGACATTTGCGGCGCCATTGGGAGAATTGGCGATCATGTAATCCGCCGCGAGCTGGCCCGCTCGGATCCAGTCGTGCGAAACGTCCGGAATGCTCTCCGGTTCGTTCTTGAGCGACCCGATGCTGATGACCGGAATCTTGGCCTCGAGAACGCGCTGGATGCCCTCTTGGAGGACGCGCGTGTCGAGAATATCGAGCACGATCCCGTCATACTTGCCGTCCACCGCGGCGTTGAGCGCCTTGATCTGCGTGGAAGGGTCGCCCTGTCCGTCGAAGATGGTGGTATTCCAACCCAGAACCTTGCCGGCGCGAGTCATGTGGTCCGCGATCAGGGCAGTGCCTTCCGCGCCCTGATTCGCGCTGATGATGGCGACCTTTGCGCCCGCCTTGGGCGCCGGCGCGCTATCGGGGCCCTGCCAGCCGGCGGCCGGCTTCATCGCTTCGTCGACGATTGCCTTCGCTGCGGCCACACCGCCGTCATCCCCGGCCTGCTGCGTGGGACTCTCATCCGCAGTCGAGGCGCTCGTGTCGCTGCCCGCGGGCGCCTGACTCGCGGACTGGGCGTCCGAGGTGGGCGCCTCACTGCTGGTCGCCCCGCCCGAACCGGCCGAACCGCACGCGCCGGCGACCAGCGTCGCTAGGACCGTCGCCGCCACAACGAAGCCACGGATCCTCCGCTGCGACGTCCGACGCCCGCCGGTGTTCATTCGGTCAACCATCTGGTCTTTCTGACTCACTGTGCCCGACTCCTCTCACCTGGACCCGCAACGATGTGCGCCATCTGACGCGTGCGGTGATTGGAATGATATACTAGTGCGTCGCTCGAGGGAAGCATTCTGTTACCGAACTGTGACGAGCCAGCGCATCGCGTTCTGGATGAGCCCGTCGGTCTTCCACACAGCCGGCGGTGGTCGATCGGATCAGCGCACGGTGCGTCGGTCATGGCAGGTCAGCGCCCACGCCGCGCGCACGCTCCCGCACAGTGCCCGTCGCGCCGTTGGCGAACGGCTGCGCCGGCAATCCTCACGGCACAGGATTACCTGCCCCCGGTTCAGGTCGCGTCGGCGATCGACGCCGGGGACTGCATGCGAGGCCGACTGTCCGGATCTCGCTGGACGGCGAGCGCCCAAAAGAGGAGCGCTACCCCCATGGCACCCGCATCCGGGGAGCCGATCGCCCGGTCACCGAGATAGCTCGCGCGGCCCATTCGCGCTCGCATCTGGGCGGTGGCCCTTCCGTTCTGCAGCGCGACGCCCGCAGCTGCCGGCCAGTCGACCGGTGCGCCGCGCTCCTGAATGTGGTCGATCGTCGGTATCAGGGTGTCCAACATCGTCCGGTCGCCCAGGACGGCTTCTCCCACCCGTTGAATCGCCGCTGTTCCAGCCGCGAGGCCGTCAACCAAACCACGGTCCACATCGGACGCGCCACGGGTCTGCTTGGCCATCGAATTGAACAGCAGGCCGAAGAGCGGTCCACTGCTCCCGCCCACGTGGTCCAGGAACCACTCGGCCACGACATCGAGCTCATCGACGAGACTCGCACCGGCCACGACTCGATCCGCAGCACCGCTCAGCGCATTGCATAGGTTGTCGCCGAAATCCCCATCGCCGGCAGCCTGGTCCCATCGCGTCAATGCCGCGTGCGCCTGCTGAGCAGCCGACAGAAAATTGGTCACGAACATGACGGGACTCCTCGCGTCCTCCATGCAGCCGTCCAAACCGACGCATCCCACCATCGCAACCAATCCAACTCGGCGACAACCGTCGCTGTGATCGAGAATCCGTGCATGTCGAGCGCCGGGGAATAGGTCCCCACCAATGAACCCACCATCTCCACCCCGCGTTCGGTGAGATGATCCGTCACCTCGTCGAAAATCCCATGGAGCTCGAGTTGTGTCGTAGCTCCGAGTCCGTTCACGACGACGATGATCTGATTGCCGGCCGGACACGCCTCGATGACCTGCGAAACCATCCGGCCGACGAGCGATTTGAACTCGGGCCGAGCCACCGCCTCGCGGGCGCGTTCTCCATGGATGCCCACGCCGTATTCGAGCCACGCGTCGGGGATATCGAAGGCGGGTCGACCGGTGGACAACGTCGTTTGCGCGCCGGACGCCACCGCGATACTCCTCGAATGTGCCACCACTCGTCTCCCGGTGGCCTCCAGCTGCTCCAGGCCGAGGCCTTCGTCTGCCGCGGCCCCGAGCAGCTTCTCGACGACGATCGTGGCCGCGGTGCCGCGGCGACCGGTGCCGGCCTCGGGGTCGTCAGTCGCCAGATCGTCGTCGACGAGTACTCGGCCCACGTGGATGCCGTCGGCCTTGAGCCTTTCGGCCGCGATGCCGAAGTTGATGCGGTCTCCGGTGTAGTTCTTCACGATGTGGAGGATTCCGGCTTCGCCCGCGGCAGCCCGGCTCGCCTGGTAGATCTGGCGGTTGTGCGGCGATGCGAACACGCGACCTGGAACGGCGGCGTCCAGCATCCCCTGGCCAACCAGGCCCACGTGCATGGGTTCGTGCCCGGACCCACCCCCGCTGACTAGCCCGACCCGCCGGCCCGGGTGCCGGTCACGCGCCAGGACGAAGAGCGGATCCGTATGCAATTCGACGAGGCCGTGGTGTGCCTTCGCGAACCCGCGGAGTGAGCGGTCGACAATGTCGACGTATCCGTCCATGAATGCTTTCGCCATCGTCGATTACTCCTCCAAAGCGTGGCTGGACCACGGGGACAGGGAGAGGCGCGATACCACTTCGAACTCATTCGCTCCGTGGAATGGACGATGACGTACCCGACCGGTCACTTCAACCGGCCGCCGTCGGCGAGCGCGACCACGATAAGGATCTCGTCATCCAATGGCGATCCGGGAACACTCAGCGGCCAGTTGAACATGAATCGGGTGTCTGTCCCGTCCAGAGCGCCGGTGTCGGACGCGCCGCGAAGGCCGACATCGACACTGTCCCCGGGGCCGCCGAGTTTCTCGATCGAAGCGATCGGTGCGGCACCGACGCTGACGGCACGGATCGCATCTCCGAAGGTGCGTGTGTGGATGATGGCTGATCCGTGACCTATGGCACCCCCGAACCCGACGACCGAAGCCTTACCGAATGCAATCGCCGGGGTCCCGAGTTCCGCGCGCGCTCGGCCCGTGAGGTCGGCTGCAAGTTCTGGGCCCCACCCGTTGCTCAGCAGCGTGAGGTCGTCCTGCTTGATGCCCGCAAAAGGGTTGCCGATCACGGCGACCGCGGCAACGACATGCAACGGGCTCACCGCCGCGAAATGGCCGTCTGCGTACAGCTCGTCGTGAATCAGAATTCGCCGACGGACCGTCATGGTCTCGGTATCGCTCATCGTCAATGTTCCTTCCATCGTGTGTGAATACGTATGTGTTCCCTTGTGTACAGAACTCGGGTCCTGCCGCCGGGTGGCCGGTTCGGTCGGCAGCCCAGCGGTCCGGCCCTTCGCCATCGGAGTCGCTCTCGGACATCACCCCGATGTGTGTTCGTCCCGAGATCGTTCAATCGCGCGACGCCTTTCTTGTCTGGATTGACGTCTGATCTCGGCTTCGCGCATGCGCCGCCTGTCGTCATCGCTCTCCGGCACAACGCTCGGCACTGCCCGGGGTCGCTGATCGCTGCCGATCGCAACAAAAACCAGATACGCCGTGGCGACATGCCGTGCGGTATCCGCACGCTGCTCCCACGACTGCGCGGTCACTCGAACGCCGACCTCACATGACGTGCGACCGGTCCAGTTCACCTGCGCATCACAGGTGATGACGTCCCCGGTGTGCACGGGAGACACGAACTGCATGCTGTCCACCGCGACGGTGCTCATCTGCCCGCCCATGAACCTGCACGCCGCCACACCGGCGGCCTCATCGATGAAGCGCATGATCGCCCCGCCGTGCACGTCACCGTAGAGATTGGTATCGAGTGCGTCGACGATCCGACTCAACCGAACTGCGGTGGCCGCCATGGGCAGCGCTGCGGCAGCGTCGCTCATCGTCCCATCACCGAAGGTCCATGCCCTGATACACGCGCTGCGTCGACCGGCACCCCCGAGTCCTCGAAGGGCGTATCCGCCCCCCGAAGATCCATCGTCTCGCGGTTCCCGGCATGCCGCTCGAGAAACTTCTCGATCAACCTGTGAGAATCGGGGGCCGCGAGAACGCGCCCAGTGCCGTCGATCTCGGCGGCGAATCCGGCTTCGGACGGCGCCAGAGCCAGACAGCGCTTGATCTCCGCCACTGTGGTCCGAGGCAGTGCAGCCACCTCGCCTGCCCACGTGAAGGCTTGGGGTTCAACGTCGCGGCGCTCGACAGCCATATGCACGATGCCCAAGCGCTCTGCCTCGGCTCCGGAGACCAGTTCACCCGTCAGGATCAGCCGTGTCGCGGCCGCCAGGCCGGCAACCCTTGTGAGCCGTTGGGTTCCACCCGCCCCGGGGAGTAGGCCGATCTTCGCCTCGGGCAATCCGACGGTCGCATCGCGCGACGCGACGCGGAGGTCACATGCCAGAGCGAACTCCAGTCCGCCTCCTGTTGCTGTGCCCTCCATGGCGGCTATCGTCACCAGCCCGAGCTCGGCCCACATCGCGTAGAAATGCTGAAGGCGGCGATTGAACGCCAACAATGAATCAGCGTCATGGGAGCCGGTTATCAGACTGTGAATCATCGCGATGTCGACGCCGGGGCTGAAGAACCGCTGCGCGCTGCGCACGACTACCGAACGAACGGCCTCATCCGCGCGGATGCGCTGATACGCCCCCTCGAGTTCTTCGAGCATTGGTTCGTCTATCGCGTTGACCGGCGGGCGGGCCAACGTCAGGACGGCGACGTTCTCCCGTTTGGTGAGCGAGATCAAGCGTTCCTCCATGGCAGTGCGATGATCGTTGCGCTATGTACTCAGAAGCCTCAGTGGCGCGGCGGCAGCAGCAGCGGTCGAAAGAAAATGACGATCACTGAGAGTGAAATGGACGCCTCCGAATCGTGTCGAAAATTGACCATTGGGCTCATGTCGATCAGCGGACGTCAGTCCACCATCGCAGCAGTGGCATGACGGATCAGATCCCATACCCGCTGCGGACTCGCGGGCATCTCGATGTGCCGGATTCCGAGCGGCGCCAATGCGTCACAGATGGCATTGATGACGGCGACGCTGGACGGCACCGTCCCAGCTTCACCCACACCCTTCACGCTCAGCGCATTCGTCGGGGTCGGCGTCACCGTGTGGTAGACCTCCGTCGGCACCATCTCGTTGATCGTCGGGACCAGGTAGTCGAGGAAGGTGCTTCCTGTACGCTGACCTGTTTCGGCGTCGTACTGCACTTCCTCCAGCAGAGCCTGCGCAACGCCCTGCAGGACGCCACCGTGCACCTGGCCTTGCACCAGGAGGGGGTTGATGACAGTGCCGCAGTCGTCGACCGCGACGTACCGCTTGATCGTGGTCACTCCGGTGCCGGGGTCGATGTCGACCACGCAGACGTGGGCTCCGAACGGCCAGGTGAAGTTCGGCGGATCGAAGAACGCGGTGGCCTCGAGACCCTGCTCCATGCCTTCGGGCAGGTTGCGATTGTAGGCGGCCAGCGCCACCTCCCTCATCGATTTCGACGCGCCCGCAAGTTCGGCGGTGAAGGAGCCATTCCGGAATACGATGTCGCCGGCGCTGACCCGCAGAAGATTCGCCGCGATCGCGCGGGCCTTGTCCATGACCTTCTGGCAGGCCATGTAGACCGCCATCCCACCGACCGGGATGCTCCGGGAACCGTAAGTTCCGTGACCGAAGGGCGTGTTCGTGGTATCGCCCTCGACCACGTCGACATCCTCGATCGCGATCCCGAGTGCATCGGCCGCAATCTGTGCGAACGACGTCGCATGCCCCTGCCCGTGTGAATGGGTACCGGCGAACACGGTGGCCGCTCCGCTCGGATGCACCCGCACGACTGCCGATTCCGTCAAGCCGATCTCGCCGTCGTTGGCCGCCGTCATCTTGGACGGGCCGAAACCCGAGATTTCGACATAGCAGCCGATGCCGATTCCCATGTAGTGACCTGCCGCGCGCGACGCCTCCTGATCGCGGCGCAGGGTGGCGTAGTCGACGACCTCAAGCGCCTTGTCCAACGTGACGTCGTAGTCGCCCGAATCGTAGGTGAACCCGAAGTTGTTGAGATGCGGGAACTCTCGAACAAAGTTGCGGCGCCGGATCTCAGCCGCATCCATTCCGAGCTCGGCGGCGAGCATGTCCATGACGCGCTCGACCAGGTGGGTGGCCTCGGGTCGACCTGCCCCGCGGTACGGGCCGGTCCACATCTTGTTCGTGAGCACGCCGACAGAGCGTGCCTCGATCATCGGCCATTCGTAGCACCCGCCCGAAAGATGCACCGACACCACCGGATTCGCTCCGGTGCGGCCGAAGTAGGCGCCGATGTCGACGAGTTGGTGCACGCGCATCGCCAGGAGCTTGCCGTCAGCCGCCGCAGCGGCCTCGACGTCGAAGACCTGTCCTCGGCCGTGACTCGTCGAGGCCAGATTCTCGCTCCGAGTCTCAGTCCACTTGACGGGCCGTGCCACGAGCTTGGACGCAATCGGAATCAGATAGTCCTCCGGATACGGCCCCATCTTCGACCCGAAAGCACCGCCCACGTCCGGAGAAATGAACCGAACTTTGCTCTCCGGCAGGCCCAGGGCCTCCGCCACGTACATGCGATTGAAGTGCGGCATCTGGCTGGAGAGCCACACCGTCAGCCGGTCGCGGTAATCGGCCAGGACAACGCGGCCTTCGATCGACGCTGCGCATACGCGTTGCTGCACGATGCGCTGCTTGATCACTGCAGCAGCGCCGGCGAATGCCGCGTCGATATCACCGGTTGCCGGAAACGATATGTCCCACCCGATGTTGTCGGGGGCATCATGGTGCGTGGGCGGCGAGCCCTCCGCAATTGCCGCGTCCAGGTCCGAAACGGCGGGAAGCGCCTCGTAATCGACGATCACCAACTCAGCGGCATCGGCAGCAAGGTAGCGCGTCTCCGCGACCACGATGGCGAGCGGCTCGCCTTCGTATACTGCCTCGTCGATCGCAATGGGGTATTGCGGCGGCGTCTGACGCCGATTCGGGACGCCAGCCTCGATGACGGGCAGTAGTGCGTGGAGCTCGAGCACGACGTCGTGCCCTGTGTACACCCCTAGGACTCCGGGCAGGGCACGCGCGGCGGACGTGTCGATGGAACGGATCATCGCGTGCGGCACAGGCGATCGGACAATCTGCGCATAGGCGATATTGGAGATGGTCATGTCATCGACGTACTGGCCCTGACCGCGGATGAGCCGCGCGTCTTCGACCCGGGTGATGGATTGACCCGAGTAACGCCCGGCCTGGTCCCGCGCCGCGTCCATGATGGTGGTTCTGCCGGCAGCCTCGGTAGCCGTGGTCCCCATCATGCGCCCACCTTCGCAAGTGCCTGTGAAGTCAGCGTCTCGATGAGTGACTTCTTATACTCGACTTCAGCGGGGAGGTCGGCCAGCGGGGTGGCCGCGTCAGCAACCGCACGTGCCGCTTCCCGAGCGGATCCTCCCGCGGCCAGGACTTCCTCACCGGCCAGCCCTCGCGACACCACGGCTCCGGCGTTCGTCAAGCCGATACGGTACCGATCACGGTCCCGTTGGACGCCTACTCCGATGATCGCCCAATCGCTACGCCGCCGACGAAACTTCACGTATTCGTGTCCTTCGGTCATGACGGGGAACCGGACTTCGGTGATCAACTCGTCGGGCGCCAGAGCCGTCGTCATGAACCCTTGGAAGAAGTCGGCTGCCGCAATGGTGCGGCTGCTGGTGACGATCTGAGCGTCCAGCATCAGGGCAACGGTGCAGTAGTCCCCTGCGCTGTCGGCGTGGGCAAGCACACCGCCGAGCGTGCCCCTCGCGCGCACTTGAGCGTCGCCCACTTCGTACGCCACGTCGGAGAGTAGTGGGAGATATTCCCGCAAAGTCGGGTTCGCCATGATGTCGCTGTGTCGGGTCAGTGCGCCGACGCGCACGACATCACCATCAACACGCACGTACGAGAGGTCACGGAGGGCGCCGATATCGACGAGCAGTGGTGGCGCCGACAGGCGCATCTTGAGGACCGGGATCAGGCTCATGCCACCGGCCAAGTACTTCGCGTCCTCGCCCCCGGATCCCAGCGCTTGGGTAGCGTCCTCGACGCTGGTCGCCAGATGGTAGGCGAAGGGTGGCGGGATCACTGCAGGTCACCGCTATCATGCTCGGCCTCAGCGATAGCCTTGGCTCCGCGTCGGACCGCTTTGAGGATGTTCACGTAGCCCGTGCAACGGCAGATATTGCCCTCGAGCCCATGCCGAAGGTCCTCATCAGTGGGCTCCGGATGATGACGCAGTAGCGAGACCGAAGACATGATGAACCCCGGCGTGCAGTAACCGCACTGCAATGCGTGCTCCTCGTGGAACGCCTCCTGCATCGGATGCAGTGTCTGACCGGATGCTAAGCCCTCGATCGTGGTGACCTTGTGCCCGTCGGCCTGCACGGCGAAGATCGAGCAGGACTTGATAGCCTCACCGTCCAGCCAGACCGTGCACGCGCCGCACTGGCTGGTGTCGCAACCGATGTGGGTACCGGTCATCCCCATGCGATCTCGCAAGAAGTGGACGAGCAGCATCCGCGGTTCGACCGTTTCGGTACGCACCACACCGTTGATTTCGATCGACACGCTCACAGCCGTTGAATCGTCGAGCCGCACATTCATCGAGCATCCTCACATTGCTGTCCCACGGCACCGCAGACATGACGCAATCGCGGCATCGGCCGCCGGTCGCGCCGACCGGAAAGCTCTGGTCCGACGGCGGTCCAACTATCGTGTGATGTCACCATCAGCAATGATATACTAGTGGATCAGAAGGCGCAAGGCCGAACCGTCGTGATCATGTCGTCCGCCGGGAGAGCCCGGCACCGCACCAGTAACCGTCAGCGTGCGTGCGGCACGGTCGGCGGGGCGCACGGCCGCAGGATCGCTGCATATCCGTGCGTCGACATCGCAGGCCCGGTGTGCGACTTATGCCTTCGTCCGGGCAGGAGCAACATCATTCGCACGAACCTCTTCGAGCGCCTTCGCGTGAACGATCAGGACATGCTCCCGCATCGCGGAACTGGCGGTCTCGGCGTCGTGTGCCTGCAGCGCCGCCAGGATCTTCTCGTGTGCGGCGACAATGTCCTTCGGGACAGTGCGGCTCAAGCCGGCATACTGCATCCTCGCCACGTCCCGGTAGACCGTCGTGATCATGTCAGCGAGTCGGCGCGACCCGGACGCGTGCCCGATGAAGGTATGGAACCGCTCGGAGTACCGGTCGAACTCGAGGTTGAACTTGTCGGTTTGCGGAGGGCGGATCTCCGACAGTTCTGCGAGTTCTTGATCGGTGATCCGGAGGGCGGCACGCTCGGCGGATTTCGGTTCCAGCAGTGCTCGCATGAAGATCACGTCTTCGATGTCGTCCTTGTCCAGAGAACGGACGCGGTATCCCTTGTACGGGATGGACGTGATCAGTCCGGATTGCTGCATTCGCGCCAGGGCCTCACGGACCGGAGTCCGGGACATCCCATATGCGTGGGCGAGGTCATTCAGCTGGAAGATCTCACCTGGGTGAAGACGCAGTTCTACGATGTCCTGCAGTATGCGTTCGCGCGCCACATCAGCCAACGTGTGGTGAACCACCTGCTCGCCCAAGTTCACGCGCGCGAGTGGCATGTACACCTCCGAGGTTCTGGGAGCAGCGCGCTATGCGCAGGGTTTGGTCGTTATCACGACGCTCCGGCCGACTATGGCACTTTAGTATATCGAACGCGAGAGATGCTCTCCTCGTCTATGGGATCGGTTCCACCGCCCGCGCGTGGATATCCGCCCGACCCCCGGTCCGAAGCCGACCCGACCGTTCCGTGCCCGGCTCGATCAACGGGCGCCGCCGGACTCGACTCCCGACCCGATTCGAACGTCAGTGATTCTCAGGGAAGCCGAGGTTGATGCCGCCATGCGTCGCGGGGTCGAGCCAGCGCGACGTGATCGCCTTCTCCTGTGTGAAGAAGTCGAATCCTGCCGCACCGTAAGCCTTCGAAGAGCCGAACAGTGAATCGCGCCAGCCGCCGAACGAATGGTAGGCGACGGGTACCGGAATCGGCACGTTGATGCCCACCATGCCGACGTGCACCTCGTTCTGGAAACGCCGTGCGGCTCCGCCGTCGTTGGTGAAGATCGCCGTGCCGTTACCGAACCGACCGGAGTTGATCAGCGTCACCCCCTCCTCGAACGTGTTGACACGCACCACGGACAGCACCGGGCCGAAGATCTCCTCGGTGTAGGCCCGCGAGGACAGCGGAACCCTGTCAATCAGTGTCGGGCCGAGCCAGAAGCCTTCCTCGGCGCCATCGACGGTGAAGCCGCGACCGTCGACAACGATGTCGGCGCCGTCGGACTCGGCCACATCGATATACGAGCGCACGCGATCGCGGTGCGCCGCCGTCACGAGCGGCCCCATGTCCACGTCGCCCCGCCCGTCACCGACTCGCAGCGTTGCCAACCGCTCGCGAATCTTCGCGACCAGGTCGTCCGCCACGCTGTCGATCACCAGGACCACGGACTGTGCCATGCACCGCTCCCCGGCCGACCCATAACCGGCGTTGATCGCCTGATCGGCCACCAGGTCCAGGTCGGCGTCGGGCAGCACGAGCATGTGGTTGTTCGCACCCCCCAGCGCCTGAACCCGCTTGCCGTAGTGTGCGGCCTGTTCATAGACGTACTGGGCGATCGGCGTCGACCCGACGAACGACAACGACCGCACTTCCGGAGCTTGGATCAGCCCGTCGACGGCGGCTTTGTCGCCCTGAAGGACGGTGAACACCCCGTCCGGCAGGCCGGCTTCGGCCCAGAGTTTCGCCAGCCACAGCGCCGCCGACGGGTCCTTCTCGCTCGGTTTCAGGATGACGGCATTCCCGACCGCGATCGCGATCGGGAAGAACCACATCGGCACCATCGCCGGGAAGTTGAACGGGCTGATGATGCCGACCACCCCCAAGGGCTGCTTGATCGTGTACACGTCGATGCCGGTCGACGCGTTCTCGGAGAATCCACCTTTTGTCAGCGTCGCGAACCCGCACGCCAGATCCACGACTTCCAAGCCGCGCCTGATCTCCCCTGCAGCATCGGACAGGACCTTGCCGTGCTCCGATGTAATGATCGCCGCCAACTCATCGATCCGGGCGGCCAACAGTTCCCGGAACCGAAACATCACGGCCTCGCGCCGCGCGATCGACATGTCTCGCCATGCGGGGAACGCCCGTGACGCGGATGCGATCGCTGCCGCGATCTCGGCCGCGCCCCCGAGCTGCAGGTCCTTCGTGTGCTCACCGGTCGCGGGGTCGTACACGGGAACGGTCCGCCCAGAAGAGCTCGCATACTCGCGTCCGTCGATCCAACTCGGAACCACGGGGGTGCCGACTCCTGCAGCCATATCTTCTACTCCTCTTCACAGCGCTCACAGGTGTGGGCGTCCGGCTCGGTGCGGTGGACCCGAATCCCCGCCATGTCCGCCGCAGATGCGACAACCTCGCCTGACACGACGATCGGACATCGGCGAGAAATCGAACTGAATGATGCTAGTATACTACCCGTGCGTAGCTGGTACGTGCTCCCGACAAGCGCAGGAGGGGTTTTGGGATCCGGCCGTGATCTAGATGGCGCGGTGGCGGTCGTCACGGGCGGCGCAGCGGGCATCGGACGCGCGATCGCCCTGAACTTCGCCGCCGACGGAGCAGACGTCGTCGTAGCCGATCTGGACGAGGCGGGCTCGCGCGAGACCGCGGCGATGATCACGGCCGCCGGCTTTCGGGCGCGTGCAGCGCTTCTCGATGTCACCGATGACGCATCGGTCGCACAGTTTCATCAGGACGTCATCGCGGCCGAAGGGCGCTGCGATGTACTCGTCAACAACGCCGGATGGGGCGAAGTGGGACCATTCCTCGGTTCCGCGCGTCCCCTATGGGACCGCATCGTCGCGGTCAACCTGATGGGTTTAATTGCGGTGACGCATGCATTCCTCGCTGACATGGTGCAGCGCACTTCGGGCCGAATTGTAAATGTGTCGTCAGACGCGGGTCGAGTGGGGAGTTCCGGTGAAACAGTACTTTCCGGCGCAAAGGGTGGAGTTGTCGCGTTCACCAAGTCGCTGGCTCGGGAAACCGCCCGGTACGGAGTCTGCGTCAATTGTGTGTGCCCAGGCCCAACGGATACTGCGGCTTTCGCCGTGATACCCGAACATCTGAAGGCGGCACTGATCAGGTCCATACCGTTGAAGCGTATTGCGAAGCCGGATGAGATCGCGCACGCTGTGAGTTTCTTCGCCTCACAACGGTCGTCATATGTCACTGGCCAAGTATTGAGCGTCAGTGGCGGCCTTACCATGACTGATTGACGGGACCCTCTTAAATGATACCTATTCCGTTGGACCCCGACTCGTATCGGAAGCATGGCTGGTGGCGTGACCGCCTCGTGGTCGACGACCTTGCGGATTTGGCCGCGACACGGCCTGACGATACTGCGATGGTCACGTACTCCGGCGACGGCGGCTGGACCGAGCAGCTGACTTTCTCGCAGCTGGCCGAGGCGGTCGATAGCATAGCGACAGGGCTGCTGGAGCTAGGGATCGGGCCGGGAGACCGCGTGTGCTTCCAGCTGCCGAACTGGTGGTATTTCACCGCAGTTCACTTGGCATGTAGCCGCATCGGTGCGATCTCCTGCCCACTGGTGCCCATTCTTCGCCGGCGAGAACTCACCTATATGCTCAGGGTTCTGCGCGCCCGAATCTTCATCACGCCGACCACATACCGCCGATTTGATCACGCGGCCCTGGGTCGAGTACTCAGTGAAACGATCGACTCACTGGAGTATGTGTTCGACATCGACGGCCCCAGCGACGGCGCCGGCTCGTTCCAACGGCAATTCCTCGGCCGTCGCGGCACAGCTGTGACAAGCGCGCTGGCGGGGCATCCGAAACCACTGGCCGACGACATAGCTTCGATCCAATTCACGTCGGGCACCACCGGCGAACCAAAGGGCGTGCTGCACACCCATAACACGCTTTTCGCCGCCACCAGCTTGCTGCCCCGGTCGCTCGGTCTCACCGCTGATGACGTCGTCGTCATGCCGTCGCCGCTCGCCCATGCGTCCGGATTCCTGTACGGCGTACTCATGCCGATCACCTGGGGACAAAAGGTGGTGTATCAAGACATCTGGGACGCAAGCCGGTTCTTGGAGATCATTGACGCCGAGGGCGGTACCTACACCATGGGTTCGCCGCCATTCGTGCTCGACACGATCAGGGCTTGCAAGGAGCAGGGACGGGACGCGGGGACGCTCCGGATCTTTTCCTGCTCCGGCGCGCCGATCCCGCGTTACCTCGCGAAGCTGACGCCGGAGGTGCTGGGCGCCCGCCTGGCCAACAACTGGGGCCTCACCGAGACCGGGGGCGCAACAGCAATGCCCTTCGAGAAGCTCGATCGATCCGCGGACAGCGACGGAGCAGTGTCCCCGGCAATGCAGGTCAGGATCGTCGACGGTGACGGTCGAGAGCTGCCGCGTGGCGAGTCGGGTCGTTTGCTCATTCGAGGCGCGTCGAAATTCGTCGGCTATTTCGAGCGCCCCGACCTGACGGATGCTGTTGTGGACGCCGCGGGTTGGCTCGACACGGGTGACATCGCTTCCCTGGATGACGACAACTACATCGCCGTCACCGGGCGTGCCAAGGACCTCGTCATCCGCGGTGGTGAGAATATCCCGGTTGTGGAGGTCGAGGCGGCTCTTTACCAGCATCCTGACGTCGGCGAGGTAGCAATCATCGGCATCCCCGATCGGCGTCTCGGTGAACGCGCATGTGCGGTGGTCGTCGCTGCGAACGGCAGGGTGCCCTCACTCCAGTCCCTACTCGAACACCTGGATCGCTGCGGCTTCGCCAAACAGTACTGGCCCGAGCGCCTCGAACTCGTCGATGCGCTGCCGAGGACGGCGGCAGGGAAGGTGCGGAAATTCGTGCTGCAACAGCAATTCTCCGACATGCAGTAGTACTGACGGTGACCGACCGGTGGATTCAGCCGACACGAGCGGGGCTCGGGTCGTCATATGAGGCGGTCATCCGTCCATCCGGGTCGAGCCGGGTCAGCAACGCTGCGCCGATGTCTCTCAGCTGCGCGACCTGCTCATCGGTGAGCGGGTCCAAGACGGTGCGACGGACCGTGGTGACGTGACCGGGAGCGGCAGCTACCACGGCGGCCCATCCGGCGTCCGTGAGCCGGGCGTTGGTGGCGCGGCCGTCCTCGGGACACGGGAAGCGGTCGACCAGCCCGCGACCCTCGAGCCGGCGTACGACGTGCGAGAGCCGCGGCAGCGTGGCGTTGGTGCGTAGCGCCAAGGACGTCATCCGCAGCGTGCGCTCGGGAGCCTCCGACAGCATCGCAAGAACGAAATATTCGAAATGCGTCAGCCCCGCATCGGAACGCAGCTGCGCGTCCAGCACACCGGGCAGCAGCTCGACCACGGCCACCAACCGTAGCCACGCCTCGCGCTCCGCCTCGTCGAGCCACTCGGTTTCCATGGGTCAAGAGTACCCGCTTACTTGACGGAACAACTAAGTGATGTATGGTGTTACTTGAAGCGACAACCAACTGGGTTGATCGATCGCCCTCATCAAGGAGCACCTCATGACGAATCTCTCCATCCTCGGCACCGGCAACATGGGCCAGGCCATCGCCTCGATCGCAGCCAGGGGCGGCCACAGCGTCCAACAGCTCGGCGAGAACGACCGCGACACCGCCGTGAGCGGCGACATCGTCATCCTCGCCGTCCCCTACCCGGCCGTCGCCGACGTCATCGCGCAGCGTGGCGATCAACTCGCCGGCAAGATCGTCGTCGATATCACCAACCCGCTGAACTTCGAGACCTTCGACTCCCTCGTCGTGCCCGCCGACAGCTCCGCAGCCGCTGAGATCGCGGCGGCGCTGCCCAGCTCGCGCGTGCTCAAGGCGTTCAACACCACATTCGCAGGCACGCTGGCCGCGGGCACCGTCGGCCCGCTGACCACGACCGTGCTGATCGCCGGCGACGACACCGACGCCAAGTCCACCCTGGCCGGCATCATGGCCTCCGGCGGGCTCAACGCGATCGACGCCGGATCGCTCAAGCGGGCCCGCGAGCTCGAGGCCATGGGTTTCCTGCAGCTCACCCTCGCCGCCAACGAGAAGGTCTCCTGGACTGGCGGCTTCGGCGTCGTCGCCTGACCACACATCGATTCGACGATCGTCGGAGGCCACCGCGTTCGCAAAAGCGCATTTTCGCAGGTCACCCTCAGTGGAGCTGAGGGGATCCCCACCGGCCTAACGGCCGGCGTGGGCCCACTCGATTCACTCGGCCGTAATACGTGATCAGGGGGCCTACCTCGGCCAACGCCTCGGCCAGACCCGAAGACGAGCGCGTCGGTCAGATCCCGCGCTCCAAGTACCGCCACGCAAGAACTGCGCGCTTCGACCGGATTGCCCGGTGCTCAGTCCGCTCCGGCGCCGGCTGCCCTACGGCGGGTCAGGCGCGGTGAGGAGCGTCAGACCCGCTGCTCGGGTGATCGTCAGCGGCTGTGAGCGTCCGCGTCGGCTCCGGGGTGGACGAGGCCGGATTCGTAGGCGAGGACGACGGCCTGGACGCGGTCGCGCAGGCCGAGCTTGGCGAACAGTCGGTTGATGTGGGTCTTCACGGTCGCCTCGCTGACGACGAAGTCGGCGGCGATCTCGGCGTTCGACAGACCGCGACCGATCGCGTGCAGCACGTCGCGCTCGCGATCGGTGAGCGAGGCCAGGGCTGCGGGCACGGTGTGGCCGGGAGGTGGGGTGCGGACATAGGTTTCGATGAGCCGTCGGGTGATGGTCGGCGCGAGCAGGGCTTCGCCGTCGCTGATCATCCGGACCGCGTCGACGAGGCGCTGCGGCGGCGCCGTCTTGAGCAGGAATCCAGCGGCACCCGCCCGGAGCGCCTGGTAGACGTACTCCTCGGTGTCAAACGTGGTGAGCACGAGGACCCGGGGGCCGTCGGCTCGCGCGGTGATGGCGCGGGTCGCGGTGAGGCCATCCATGTCGGGCATCCGGATATCCATCAGAACGACCCCCGGGGCGCAGGTGTCCACCGCGGCGAGTGCCTGGGCGCCATCGGCCGCCTCACCGACCACGTCGATGTCCGGCTGGGCGTCGAGGATCATCCGGAACCCGGCGCGGACGAGTTCCTGGTCGTCGGCTATGAGCACCCGTATCATTCGGCGCCCTCCATCTTCTTGCGGCATCTTGACGGATCTCGAGTCTTCTCGAGGCGCCTTGAAGAAAAGCCCGGGGCGGTGATCATTCGGCGGCGCGGACGGGGATGCGGGCGTGGACGCGGAATCCCCGAGTGCCGGTCGGCCCGGCCGTGAGGGTGCCGCCGTAGGTGTCGATTCGCTCGCGCATCCCGATCAGGCCGTGGCCGGTCCCGCCACCATCGTGGCGCGGTTCCGTCGTGGCGTGCCCGTCGTCGCAGATGTCGAGGATGACCTCGTCGGTGCGGTAGTCGAGTCGTACGGAGGCGTGGGCGTGGCCGCCAGCATGTTTGCGCGTGTTGGTCAGAGCTTCCTGCACGACCCGGTACACGGCGAGTTCGATGCCTGCCGGCAGTGGTCGAGGGGTGCCACGGGTCGTGAAAGTCGCTGGCAGGCCGGCGGTTTCGGCCTCCGTGATCAGCGCCGGCAGTTCGGCCAGGGTGGGCTGCGGCGCCAGGCCGAGCTCCGCGCCGCCCTCTCGCAGCACTCCCAACAGCTCGCCCAGCTCGCCGATCGCCTGCCGCCCGGTGGATTGGACCGCGCCGAGGGCCCGCTCGGCCCCCGCCGGGTCGGCGCGCAGTACCTGCTGCGCGGCGCCGGCCTGGATCACCATGACGCTCACCGAGTGTGCGATCACGTCGTGAAGTTCGCGGGCGATGCGGGCGCGTTCGGCAAGTGCCACGCTGCGGGCCCGTTCGGCCTGCTCGTTGCGCAAGCGCTCGATCTGGACCTCGGCGCGGACGGCGCGCGCCGTGCGGAGGCGCACCAGCCGGCCGATCGCCCACATGATGGCAAGAAGCGTGAAGGCGAAACCGAGGTTGCCGATGTTCTGGCCGGCGACAATGACCTGGCCGGTGGTGCCCACGATCAGGATGGCGCTGCCGACGATCGCCGGTCGCAGCGGGCTGTGCGCCACGAGTGCGTACGCGACCGCGACCACGGTCATCATGGGGATGGACGGGTCCGCGGGGGACACTCCGATCACGGCGTCGAGCACGCTGCCGGCGGCCACGATCGTGGCGGCGGCCAGCGGCGCGGCCCGGCGCCACGCCACTGCGGTGGCCATCGCGATCTCGATCGGGTAGCTGCCCGCTCGGGGGGCCAGCGCGTGGTTGAACGTGACCTCGCTGATCGCGAGCACTACCAGTGCTGCGGCCAGGGCGATGTCGAAGCGGGACGGGCGGGCGGCTTTCCGCACAGCTGATCACGGTACCGAAGATGGCGTTCCTTCGTCATCGGCTTTTCGGTGGACTCCGCGTCAACCCACGGATGGATCTGCCCCGCTCGCACGTCCATCCGCGCAGCGCGCAGATCCGACCCTCGGACTGACGCGTGGCGCGGACTCAGCCGCCTAGCGTCGGTGTCGTCCGATTCGTCGCTTCACTCCCGAAGGAGCACCCCATGTTCCGCATCCGCCGAGCGCCGTTCGTCACGCTCGTGGCTATTCCCATCATTGGTCTGCTTTTTGCCGTGCCCGCTGCCGCGGCGCCCGTCATGGCATCCGCCGTGACATCGACTGCGCCGCAGGCCGTGTCGGTCGTGCATCCGGGCGGCTCGATCCAAGCCGCGATCGACGCCGCGGCGGCCGGCTCCACCATCACCGTCGCGTCGGGCACGTACGCCGAGAGCCTCACCGTCACGAAGCCGATCACCCTCGTCGGCCGCGGCGATGTGGTGATCAGCCCGCCGGCGGCGGCGCCGGACAACGCCTGCACCCTCGATCCGGATTCAGGCGGTCGCTTCCCGGGCGTCTGCGTGGTCGGTCGGCTCGCGAACCCCACGGAAGAGACGTCACCTGTCTCCGTCCCGGTCGCCGATGTCCACATCAGCGGGGTGAGCTGGCGCGGATTCACCGGCGCGGCCGTCGAGATCTACGGCGCGAAGAACGTCACGCTCGACCGGATCACCGCGACCGGCAATGAGGGCGGCGGCGTGTTCGCTGCCCGATCCGCCGACGTGAAGATCAACCTGCTCACTGCCCTGCACAACGGCGCGCGCGCCGTCGACATTCACGAGAACGTGGTCGGTTTCTCGATCACGCACAGCCTGCTGTCCCGCAATCACGGCGAAGGTGTGTTTGTCGGTGACAGCGGCAACGGCGTGATCGCTCAGAACAATATCGGCGGCAACTGCACCGGCATCCTGCTGGTCGACCTTGCGCTGCCCGGTGACTCCGGTGTCAGCGGCATTCGCGTGACCGGCAATCACGTCACCGCGAACAACGCATACTGCGCCGCCGACGCGGACGGACAGCCAGCCGAAAGCGGGAACGGCATTGTGGCGGTGGGCGCCCGTTCCACGACGGTCGACCACAACCTGGTGCGCCGCAATGCCGCGTCCCAGAAGGTCGACCTGTCCTTCGGCGGCATCGCGTTGCTCGATGCCGGACCGCTGACCCACGGCGCCGCACCATCCGGTGATCTGCTCGTCCACAACGTGGCGACCGACAACGCGCCGATGGATCTGCTCTACGACGGCAGCGGCGCGGACAACACCGTGCGCGGCAACATCTGCACGACCAGCGCGACGACCGGTGCCTGCGTGACCGGCGGCTGAGAGAGGGTCAACCGAGCCCGTACCGACGCCGACAGGTCATCACCGAGGGCTGCCGCCCCGACCACGTGCTCCGCGTGACCGGGGCGGCGCGACCTCTCCGTCGATCCAGGCGCGCAGCTTGTCCGGATTGTGCACGCGCGCAACCGCTGGACGCAGGGACTGTACGGATTTTGGTGTACCGGCCCGACACGCCGACGATGGTCGGCTGGGAAGGGGAAGACAACGTCGCGCAAGCCCTGGCATCCAACCGCGGAGATCACACGCACGGTCCAAGCGCCGACTCGCGAGACGATAGCGGCAAGCGCTAACCGTCACTTTCTGTAGCGAACCCCACGGCCGTCTCCGGCCTGCTTTCAAACTTCCGGACGGACCCCAACGGGTGGCGTCCCGCTGTGTGGTGGAGTTTCTCGACACCTGCGCGGTCAGTGTTGTTAGCTTAGGCCGTTTCGATCGCGGCGGCGGCGGTCACCTCCTTGATGGTGTTGATGGCGGTCTGGATATCCCCCCGTTTGGTGGACACCTCGTGTAGGAGGAGTTCATGGAAGCAAGCAGGGGCCCGGCGGGTTCGCCGGGCAGACGGAAGTTCACGGCGGAGTTCAAGGCTGATGCGGTTGCGCTGGTGCTCGACGAGGGCCGCACGATCGTCGACGTCGCGCGCAGTCTCGGGGTCGTGGAGCAGACGCTGGGTAACTGGGTGCGTCAGTCACGCATCGACCGGGGGGAGAAGGACGGCCTGACCAGCGACGAGCGGGCCGAGTTGACCCGGCTGCGCGCCGAGGTCCGCCGGTTGACGATGGAGCGTGACCTCTTAAAACGAGCGACGGTCTTCTGGGTGCAGGAGTCGACACGATGACCCGCGTGTGGTGGGTCGTGGGCTTCCCTCGGTACCCGGAAGCCCGCACACGACAGCAGCAGGCGACGCGCCCACCACCGAACAGTGACCTACTTCTGCCGCTACGGCAGTCCAGCTCAGCAAGTACCTGTTTGCGCCGCTCCACTACGAGCCGGGGTCACCGGTGATCTGGGCGAACTCGACTCGGGTCAGCAGGCCCTCGCCGACAGCCTCTTCCAGTTGATCACGCAGGCCCGGCCTGTACGATTCCGGTTCAACTTTGTCGTCGTCCTCGAAGTATCCAGGGGTGTAAGTCCAGCTGCGCAGTTGGTGCAGCATCGCGCCATCGGCGATCATGCCGATCGCCCGCTCCAAGATGACTTCACGCGGCGCGCGCTCGGCGAGGCCAACCGTGGCTCGTGCGCGGCAGGCGAGTTTGCTCACCGCAGGTTGGCTGATGCCCAGAACACGCGCAATCGACACCTGATCGACTCCATCGGCGAGACTCGCGGCCACAGATCGCAGCGTTTGCAGATCGGTCCACGCGGCCATCGCCCGATTGCGGCGACGCTCATCGCCCAACCGATCCAACGACAACGCCTGTACCGTAACCGCCACCTCCGACTATAACTTCGGTTATATTAGCACGCTGATCTCTTCGACATCCGCAACAATTACGACTGCAGTGGAGAACACCACCGATATCCATGACCGCCGCAGCCGCAGTCAGCGCCTTGACCAGCGCCGACGCCGAGTGGATATCCCCCCGTTTGGTGGACACCTCGTGTAGGAGGAGTTCATGGAAGCAAGCAGGGGCCCGGCGGGTTCGCCGGGCAGACGGAAGTTCACGGCGGAGTTCAAGGCTGATGCGGTTGCGCTGGTGCTCGACGAGGGCCGCACGATCGTCGACGTCGCGCGCAGTCTCGGGGTCGTGGAGCAGACGCTGGGTAACTGGGTGCGTCAGTCACGCATCGACCGGGGGGAGAAGGACGGCCTGACCAGCGACGAGCGGGCCGAGTTGACCCGGCTGCGCGCCGAGGTCCGCCGGTTGACGATGGAGCGTGACCTCTTAAAACGAGCGACGGTCTTCTGGGTGCAGGAGTCGACACGATGACCCGCGTGTGGTGGGTCGACTCCCGGAAGGCCGAAGGGTTCCCGGTGGCGGCGGCGTGTGCTGCAGCCGGGATATCAACCAGCGCCTATTACGAGATCGCCGGCCGCAGCGGGCCCACAGGCAAGCAGTGGGCCGATGCGCACCTGATCAACGCCATGATCGACATTCACCGGGCGAAGGACAAGACCTACGGGGTGCCGCGCATGGCGCGGGAGCTGGCCGACCGCGGCATCGAGGTGAACCGCAAGCGTGTCGAGCGGCTGATGCGCGAAAACGGGCTGGTCGGGGTGCACAAGCGTCGCAAGGTGCGCACCACTATCCCAGCCGAGGAGAACCCGCCGGTTCCGGACCTCGTCGGTCGCCGCTTCGCCCCAGGCGAGCCGGACGTCGCCTGGGCTTCGGACATCACCTACATCCGGACCGGTGAGGGCTGGCTGTTCCTCGCTTCGGTGCTCGATTTGGGCTCGCGCCGGCTGATCGGCTACTCGATGGCCGACCACATGCGAACCGAACTCGTTGCCTCCGCCTTGGACATGGCGGTGGCGGCCCGCGGTGGTGCGGTCCAGGGCATCATCGCCCACGCGGATCGCGGCAGCCAGTACATGTCGAACGACTATCGTTGCAAGATAGCGGATCTCGGCATGAAGCAATCCGTCGGGCGCACCGGGATCTGCTGGGACAACGCCGTAGCCGAAGCGTTCTGGGCAACCCTGAAACGAGAGCTCGTCGACCGTTACCGGTTCGCCACCCGGGCCGACGCCAGACGGGCGATCTTCGCCTGGATCAACTACTACAACCGTGCCCGGCTGCACTCGTCACTGGACTACCAGAGCCCCGAGGCCTGGGAAACCGGATACCGTAGAAGCAACCCACAACGCGGCGCTCAGGCCGCATAACCCGTGTCCAGCAAACGGGGGGAAGCCCA